>ENA-OZFV01000247-OZFV01000247.1-human-gut-metagenome-genome-assembly--contig:-NODE-247-length-29844-cov-7.622210_pt1 | contig 29844 bp, 25 predicted proteins | sample MGYA00245110_ERZ653645 | MGnify/ENA primary metagenome ERZ653645 (study PRJEB26926, sample SAMN06165144) | human gut metagenome | biome: ENVO:00009003; feature: ENVO:2100002; material: ENVO:00002003... | reverse complement strand
GATGTAGCTCCGTCTCGTGGGCTCGGAGATGTGTATAAGAGACAGGTATAATATACCATGAAAAAACAATTTATCTTCATTTTATATAGCTTGTTCTTATGTGTAGGTACGATAGCTGCCACAAATTACAACGTGCTTCAGCAGGGAGCTGTCGGTGATGGAAAAACATTGAATACAAAGTCTTTGCAATCGGCTATTGATGCGCTTCATGCAAAAGGGGGCGGGCAGCTGTACTTCCCTGCCGGACGCTACTTGACCGGCAGCCTGCAACTGAAATCGAATGTGACACTTTACCTGGAAAAGGAAGCGGTGCTGTTAGGAAGTACGAGTCCTTATGATTATCCGGGCTTCAGCACTGAAAAGGAGCTGAAAGTCAACAATGACCACTTTGACCAGGCATTGATTTATGCCGAAGGGGCAGAGAATATCGGCATTACGGGAGAGGGGTGTATAGACGGGCAGGGCAGAGAACTGGCTCTGACGATTGACAGCCTGCATCATACGGGAGAACTGGTGGACAAACACTATAATACGTATCGTAAACGGCCGAACACACGACCAAAGTTGCTTTTTATGCGTAATTGCCGGAAGGTGGAGCTTCGGAAGACTAATTTCCGGAGCGGTGCGGCATGGGGACTTTCTTTTTCTCTGTGTACCGACCTGACGATTGATAGTCTGCATGTGGAAAACAGGGCGTATTGGAACAATGACGGGATTGACATTAGCGATTGTAAGGATGTGCGTATCTCCAATTGTTTCATCAACTCGGCAGACGATGGCATTTGCCTGAAGTCGCATAACCGGGGAGCATGGAACGACCGGGTATCCATTTCCAACTGCCACATCATCAGCAGTGCCAGTGCCATTAAGTTTGGTACGGAATCGTTGGGTGGATTCAAGAATGTGACGATTGACAATATTCGGATTAAAGATACTTTCCGTTCGGCCATAGCCATTGAGTCGGTCGACGGGGCGGAGATTGAAAATGTGCAGGTGTCTAATGTGCATGCGGTCAATACGGGAAATGCCATTTTTATTCGTTTGGGTCACCGTTCGGGTGAGCAACCGGGGTATTTGCGGAATGTGACGATTAAGGATATGTATGTGGAAGTACCTTTTGGCCGTCCGGACATCAACTATGACCTGCGTGGACCGGCGGTGACGTTCTTTCATAATCCGTTCCCGAGTTCCATCTCAGGCATTCCGGGACATGATATTGAAAACGTGAAGTTGGAGAATATAGAGATTGTGTATCCGGGACGTGCTACGCGCGGAATAGCTTATATGTCGGTGAGCCGCTTGAAAGACGTGCCGGAAAATGAAAAAGGATATCCGGAATTTACCATGTTCGAAGAACTGCCTTCATGGGGATTCTATGTGCGCCATGTGAAAGGGATTCAGATGCACAATATCAAGTTGCGTTTGCAGGAAGATGATTTCCGTCCGGCTTTTGTGTTCGACAGGGTAAGCGATGTACGTCTTTCGGACATTAGTTTGCCGGAGAATAAAAAGGCGGGACAGGTGGTGCTACGGCAGACAAGTTTGCAATCGGCCGATAATGCGGTGAAAGAGTATATCACGGAGGTGGAATAAGGGCTTTCGGGCTTTGGGCAGATAAAAGCATGATGCCTTCCTGAGTCACGGAATAAATGGACTCGGGAAGGCATCATTATTTTTATGGCCGTCGGATTTATTCCAGACAGGCATCCAGGTCTTTGATGAGCTGTTCCTTGTCAAGGTGCTGGCCGATGAAGACAATCTTCTGCATGCGGTCGCCATAGTGCTCGTCCCAGTCTCTCAGCAGGCCGGGCTCGCGTTTCATCAGTTCTACGATTTCTTCTTCCGGCTGGGTGGCATACCAGAGTCCGGCTTCTGAAATCTGTTTCTGTCGTCCGGCCTGTTCGAACAGGAATGACATGTCGCGGTTGTGGGCGAAATAGCATACTCCCTTGGCACGAATCACGTTGCGAGGCCATTTCGTTGCGACAAAGCGGTCGAACTTATGGATGTCGAAGGCAGGGCGGCGATAATACACGAAACTGCTGATGCCGTATTCCTCTGTCTCACCTTCTTCATGGTGGTGGTGATGGTGGCAGCCTTCGTGTGAGTGTTCATGAGCGTGTGCATGATTGTGCTCTTCCTCGTGGTGATGTTCGTGTTCCTCATGGTGCTCATGTGCTTCGTGGTGAGGATGCGCTTCTTCTTCGGATACGGGGCGTTCTATCTCACGAATCCATCCGGCAGAAGTGGCCACCCGTGCATAGTCGAAACGGCGGGTACCGACAATCTTGTCGAGGTCTACCTTGGCATAGTCGCATTCAATGATTTCCGCACGGGGCTGGAGGGTACGGATGATGCTTTTGATGCGCTCCCGTTCTTCGGGGGTAACTTCCGATACCTTGTTCAGCAGCACGGTGGTACAGAACTCAATCTGCTGGATGAGCAGGTTGGCAATGTCTTCCTCTTCCAAATCTTTTCGGGTAAGTTCGTTGCCACCGTCGAATTCGCTTTGCAGGCGGAGTGCATCGACTACGGTCACGATGTTGTCAAGGCGGCAGGTTCCGTACTTGGTGTAGGCACCGCCCAACTGGGGAATGGAACAGATGGTCTGGGCAATCGGTTCCGGTTCGCAGACACCACTGGCTTCGATGACGATGTAGTCGAAGCGCTGCATTTTCATCAGCTCAAATATCTGTTCGATAAGGTCGGTACGGAGGGTACAGCAGATGCAGCCGTTCTGTAAAGCCACCAGACTCTCTTCTTTCTGGCCAACGATGCCATCTTTCTGTATCAGTTCCGCATCGATGTTGATTTCGCCGATGTCGTTCACGATGACGGCAAATTTGATGCCTTCGCGGTTGCTCAGCAGGTAATTGAGCAGGGTTGTTTTTCCGCTTCCCAGGTAACCGGTAAGCAGAAGTATAGGTATTTCTTTTGTTTCCATGTGCAAATGTTTTTTACGTGCCTGCAAAGTTAGTGTTTTTCTGCAAACGGTGTGCGCTTCTTTTTCGCAGAAGCAGGTTTAACTTTCGTTATAGGTCGGTGTCACGTATGTGACAAACTTTCTCTTCCAAAGGGTCTATCTTTGCATCCGTAATCAATAAAACGAATTAAATATGAAGACAATAGACTGGAAGTATACGAGTGTGGGACAAATTGTGGCCGATGATTTTGCAGCGGCAAGTGTGTTCAAGAAATATGGCATTGATTTCTGCTGTCATGGCGAAGTGACGCTGGAAAAGGCCTGTGCCGATTTGGGACTGGCTGTAGAAGAAGTGGAACAGGCATTGCTCCGTCAGGATGAAGCTGGTAACGGACGGATTCCGTTTGCTTCGTGGCCGCTGGACCTGCTGATGGATTACATTCTGAAGATACATCATCGGGGAATTCGTGCCCGTGGACCGGAATTGCTAGCGTTGCTGGAGAAGGTGGAACGAGTACATGGGGAGGCACATCCGGAACTGCATGAGTTAAAAGCATTGGTCAGTGAATCGTTGGAGGACTTGGAAATGCATCTTCAGAAGGAAGAGAACGTGTTGTTTCCATATCTCTATGAATTGTACGCAGCAAAGGAACAGGGACAGCGTATGGCCCCGATGCATTGCGGTACGATAGCGAATCCTATCCGGGTGATGAAGATGGAACACGAGGGGGAAGGAAACCGCTACCTGCACATCATTCAGTTGACGAATCACTTCTCCGTACCTCAGGACGGCTGTGCCAGCTATCGTCTGCTGATGCAGGAACTGGAAGCGTTTGTGGATGCCTTGTTCGAGCATATCCACCTGGAAAACAATCTGCTGTTCCCCCGCTTTGAGGAGATTGAACAGGAAATCGTATGTTAATATTTTGATATTGGAAAGAATGGATAACGGTGTGGTGCATGCTGAGAAGTATGCGCCACATTTTTTGTAAGTGGAGGTCTGTTTTTTGACTGAAATACTTATCTTTGAGGAAAATAAGATAAAAAGAGACCGTTATGAATAGAAAAATTTTTGGAGCAGTCTTATTGCTTCTGTTGAGTATGCCTGTATGGGCACAACAAGTGAAAGTTAGTTATGAGTACCCGGCACATTCCCTGTCCGTTCCTTTGCAGGAATACTTCCAGATGCAAGGTGTACAACATCTGAGGCTGATAATCCGGGGCGAGTTTAATGGAAAACGTGCTACCTTTCAAAAGGTATCTTGTCGGAAAGGTGTATTCACAGAGCGTGAACTATTACCCGATTTCTTTCATTTTATATTGGTAGACAGTGTAGAGACACTTGACTTTATGGCTGTACCTTACAAGGAAGATAGTCTACGTGTCACTTGTTTCCATTCGACTGAAAACAACATGCCGTTGTTTACGGATACTGTGCGCATAGATAAATATAAGATTCTTATGGAGACGTATACACCTGGCGATGGTCCCGAAACTCCTATTATGAGTTACACTTCCGGTATTCCCATAGAGGGAGGTTTTTACTTTTGTGGTTTGCGTAGCTCCGGAGTAGAGCCACGCAAATGGTATGAGAAGTATGGTATTGACGATTATGTGTATTATACTATTCGCTTAGAGGAGGATACGTACTCTGAAGGAGCGATTAACATCAGAATAACGAAGGGTAACTAATTCTATTTTTTATAAATCAGTAATCAATTTTATCCAAAATCCCTGCTAAGTAAGCAATGGTGACTCCGTAGTTGGTCATGGGAACCTGCTGGGCGCGGGCCTGACCGATGCGGTTTAGCACATACTTGCGGTTGAACATGCAGGCTCCGCAATGGATAATCAGGTCGTACGGGGCCAGGTCTTCCGGAAAGTCCGTGCCTGATACGATGTCGATTTGCAAGCCTTCGCCAATACGCTTGCGGAGCATATTCGGGATTTTCACCCGCCCGATGTCTTCTGTCAGCGGGGCATGCGTACATGCTTCAGCAATCAGCACCCGTGACTCCGGTGTTAGCTGGGCAATGGCATTGGCTCCTTCCATGTAGTAGTCGATGTCGCCTTTGTACTGGGCAAAGAGGACGGAGAAGGAGGTGAGTCGGCTTTCGGCCGGTTTCTTGTCATATACCGTGCGGAACACCTGTGAGTCGGTAATGATCAGCTTCGGCGGACGGGCCAAAGCGGCCAGCATGGCATCGATTTTGTCAGTGGTACAGCTCATCACCAGGCATTTGCGGTCCAGTAGTTCGCGGATGGTTTGTACCTGCGGCAGGATGAGGCGGCCTTTAGGGGCCTGGATGTCCTGTGGCATGACCAGCATGACGGTATCGTTTTCTTCTACCAGCCGGCCTACAATGCCTTGTGCCATGGTTTCATCCGGCAATTTGTTTCGCAGACTGCGCAGAATATCGTCCAGTCCTTTTCCGGTGAGGGTGCTCACTAATAGGGGAACCTGTCCGCATTGCTGTTCGATGCGGCGCATGGTCTGTTCGGCATCAGACAATAGGTCACATTTGTTCAGTATCCAGATAACAGGCACATTCTTTTCCTTTAACAAGCGTTGCCAGTGTAACTCTTCGTCCAGATGTTCGTCGGTACAGACCATCAGGGCGATGTCGGTCTTTTCCAGCGCACGCTGTGTCTGTCGGATGCGGAGTTCGCCCAGTTCGCCTTCGTCGTCGAAGCCGGCCGTATCAATGAATACGCAGGGACCAAGACCATGGATTTCCATGGCCTTAAAGACCGGGTCGGTAGTCGTGCCGGGAATATCCGACACGAGGGCTGTGTCCTGATGCGTCAGGGCATTAATCAGTGATGACTTACCGGCATTTCTTTTGCCAAACAGACCGATGTGCAGCCGGTTGGCACGGGGAGTATCGTTCATACGTTTAATGAGGCTTTAAGTTCATACATTAGAAACGGAAGTCGCGTTTTCCTTCGGCAATCCGTTCCAGATTTTCCAAGGCTCTTTTGCGGATGGCGGGATTCGGAATCTCTTCCATCTGCTTGCGAATCATGTCTTCAGCCAGTCGGCGTGTTTCGGGCGAAGCGTAGTCGCAGAGGTATTCCTGAAGCGTCATCAAGGCATTGGGGGCACAGCAGTTGGCTATCTGTCCCGTCTTGACCAGCGACATGAAGCGGTCGCCTGTACGTCCTTCACGGTAGCAGGCCGTACAGAAACTGGGGATGTAGCCCAGTTTCAGCAGCCAGGCCACGATTTCATCCAGGCTGCGGTGGTCACTCACATCAAACTGAGCAGAGTTTTCTTCCGGCAGTTCTTCGGTAGCATAGCCTCCCACGCTGGTGCGGGAGCCTCCGCTGATTTGTGACACACCGAGGGCAAGTACTTTCTCGCGTGAACGCTGCGATTCACGTGTAGAAATAATCATACCCGTATAAGGCACACTGATACGGATGACGGCTACAATCTTCTGGAATATCTCGTCGGAGATGGCATTCTCGAAGGACGAGGCGTCAATGTCGTCGGCCGAGCAGATACGAGGCACACTGATGGTGTGCGGGCCTACACCGTAAGTCGCTTCCAGGTGTTCGGCATGCATCAGCAATCCCACAAAATCATAGCGGTAGGTGTTCAGGCCGAACAATACACCGATACCCACATCGTCGATTCCTCCCTGCATGGCGCGGTCCATGGCCTCCGTATGATAGGCATAGTTACTCTTCGGACCTCTGGGGTGAAGCTTTTCGTAATTCTCCTTGTGGTACGTTTCCTGGAACAGAATGTAGGTACCGATACCGGCCTCGTGCAGGCGGCGGTAATTTTCTACCGTAGTCGCAGCAATGTTTACGTTTACCCGGCGGATGGCTCCGTTCTTGTGCTTGATGCTATAGATGGTCTTTATCGACTCCAGAATGTATTCGATGGGGTTGTGAATCGGATCTTCTCCAGCTTCCAGTGCCAGACGCTTGTGCCCCATGTCCTGCAGGGCGATGACCTCACGACGGATGTCTTCCTGTGTCAGTTTCTTGCGGGCAATGGTCTTGTTCTTAACGTGGTAAGGACAGTAAGTACAACTGTTTACGCAGTAGTTTGACAAGTAGAGTGGGGCAAACATTACGATGCGGTTGCCATAGAATTTCTGTTTGATTTCACGGGCCAGGCGGTAGATTTCCTCCACCAGTTCCGGGTCGTTGCATTCCAATAGTACAGCAGCCTCGCGGTGGGAGAGTCCCTTGCACAGGCGAGCCTTTTCAATGATGGAACGTATCAGTTCCTTGTCCTGGCTTTTACTTTGGGCATATTCCAGGGTATCGAGAATTTCTTCGTGGCAGATAAATTCTTCTGCCTTTTGAGAATCAATCTTGTACATAGCTGTAATGTAATTTATAGTGTTTTGCCGGGATAATCTCCTCGGCTTTTATCTATTTCGTAACCAATGGCAGCCAGCCGTTGTGCCAGCAGACGCAGTCCTTCGGCAGCTTCTGAGCCCATCGAGGCTTTATTGTCATACAAGGCATAATTCTTTCGCTGTTCTACCGGAGAGAGGTTGGGCATCACTACATTGGCACCTGCCAGTATACCTTTCTCGCGCCCGTCGGGTGTAAGGCTTGCCAGGGCGGTGGTAGAAGGAATCAATGCCTGCGGATGCATCAGCCGGAAGATGGAAAGTAGCGTGAGTGTCTGCGTGAGACTGCCGGGTGGGCAGGAAGCGAAAGGAGTGTCATGATGAGGCAGGAAAGGACCGATACCAATCATCTGGGGACGGAACTGTTCTATGAAAAGAATGTCCTCTACCAGGTGGTCGACGGTTTGTCCCGGACTTCCCACCATGATGCCAGTTCCCGTCTGGAATCCGATGCGTTTCAAATCGTTCAGACAACGCAAACGGTTGGACAGCGACATGTCTTCAGGGTGCAAGCGGCGGTAATGTGCTTCGTTGTGCGTTTCGTGGCGCAACAGATAGCGATTGGCACCTGCCTGAAAAAAACGTTTGTAGGAAAGTGTGGGGCGTTCACCGAGTGAAAGGGTGATGGCCACATCGGGGAATTCGGTTCGTATGGCAGTAACCACTTCCGTTACCCTGTCATCGTTCATGTAGTTATCTTCTCCTCCTTGCAGGACGAAGGTACGGAATCCCAACTCATATCCATGCCGGCAGCAGGCCAGAATAGTTTCTGCATCCAGTCGGTACCGCTTCAGGTGGCGGTTACTTTTTCGGATACCGCAGTAGAAACAGTCATTGTGACAACAGTTCCCTATTTCAATAAGTCCACGGATATAGATTCTGTTTCCGAAATGGCTTTGTGCTACGGCACGTGCCTTTTGCATGAGAAAGTCGAGGTCTTCCCCCCGGCACTCCAGCAGAAGGGTACGCAATTCACCGGGAGCCAGTGTCTGCTCCCGGTAAAGGCGTTCAATAAGTTCCCTCATGGGTTTATTCCTGGTTATTGTTTTCGTACTTCAAGGTACGTTTCAGCAAGTCTTGGTTCAACTGGCGTTTTCCAGCTACAGGGTCGTTGTGTGCGCTCGGGCCGGTTACACATCCACCTTCGCAAGCCATCATTTCGATGAACTGTGCATCCACTTTTCCGGTCTTGGCGTAAGCGCGGAGTACACCGATATTCTTCTTCGTGAAGTCAGAGAACTGCATGATCTTGATACCGTTGGCTTTCGGGCCTAAATAAGCTTTCACTGCTCCGGCTACACCGCCTGCCTGTGCGAATCCGTGTGCTTCACATACAGATTCGTATGCTACCTTGTACGGGTTGGCCTGTTCCAGTTCGATGCCCAAGCCACGGAAAATCGGGTGAAGTTCTTCGAATGTCAGTACGTAATCTACGCACTCGTCGCGCTGTGCTTCTTTTCTTTTGGCGATACACGGGCCGATGAAGACGACCTTCGCATTCGGGTATTTCTTTTTAGCAATGCGAGCCGCGTAATACATCGGAGAGCCGGTGCTTGATACGTAAGGCTTCATGTCGGGGATATGCTTGTTCACCAGTTCGATGTACGACGGACAGCAAGAAGTAGTCATGAATTTCTGTCCTTCTTCCAGTTTTTCCAGCAGTTCGTGTGCTTCGTTGCTGGTAGTGTGCATGGCACCTTCAGCCACTTCAATTACATCGGCAAAACCAATTTCTTTCAATGCTCCGTACACTTGTTCGATGGTAGCTTTGAACTGTCCCAATACGGACGGAGCCGGAATGGCAATTACTTGTTCTCCCTTACGGATAGCTTCCAATACATCGAATACCTGAGAGATTTCGAAGATGGCTCCGAACGGACAGGCATTCAGACATTTTCCACAATAGATACACTTGCTTTCATCGATGTGTTCGATGTAGTGCTCGTCCTTGCTGATGGCTTTCACCGGACAAGCTTCTTCACAAGGCACCGGAATGTAGACGATGGCGTGATACGGACAGCTCTTGTGGCAGATACCACAGCTGATACACTTGTCGTGGTCAATCTGTGCCTGACCAGTCTTCTTGTTAAAGTGTACAGCTCCTTTCGGACAGTTCATGTAGCAGCTTCTTGCCACACAACCCCGGCAAAGGTTACTTACTTCGTAGTTCACCTGTACACAAGAAGAACATGCTTCGTCGATGACACAGAGAATATTTTCCTTGATTCTTTCCTTGCGTTCCAATGCTTTGCGGGCATATTCAGAAAGCGGAGTCAGCTCATCCGTTTCATCGGTCATATCCCAGCCCAGCAGCGGAAGCAACTTATATTTAGTAACGGCACGTTCCTTGTGGATACAGCAGCGTCCTACCGGCTGTGAGCGGCGAGGACTGATTTCCAGAGGAATGCGGTCAATTTTTTCTACTAATTGATTTTCTTTCCATAAAGCAACCAGGTTTTCCAGCAATTTATGCCGGACAATCATTACGTTGTTTGTAAAAGCCATAATCGAAATAAAAAGGTTTGTTAGTTATTAGTTATCCTAAAATTATAGAGTCCGTATGCGGTTTACTCTTCCGTTTGTCCCTCGGCGGCTCTCAGAATCAGGGTTGTAGCTCCCAAGGTAATAATAGCTCCGTCTTCAATGCGGATTTGGTCTTTCAGTCCTAAAATTTCATTCATCAGGAAAGTTCCTGTGATACTGTCGTTATCGCGCAGGGTATAAATGATTTTCCCTTGCTTGTTCTTCTTGACATTGATGTAGCAATGCCGGCGGTCCAGACTCGGGTCATTGCTTTCGATAGGGATGTCGATGTCATTACCTTTGCATCGGCGGCCGATGAGGTTATCTCCCTCATGCAGCGGAAGTACCTGCTTGTAGGCAAATACGTTTTCCACGGCCAGTATGTTGCCGAAATCCTGCATGCCTTCTTTCTCGTCAATTACTTCCTCCTTGCGGTTGGCGGCATTCAGTTTCGATTTTCCGATACGGATGCTGAACTGCTTCTTGCAGTTGTCACAGATAAAAACGAGTGACTGTCCTTCTCCATACTTGGTTTCATCAAACTGGATGAAGTTGTCACATTTGGGGCATCTTACTCTTTTCATTCTGTTTAAAAGGGCGTATTTATTTTGAAGTGAATACCCAGGCACTCTTGAATTCTTCCTGATTACGCAGTGTCTGCACTTTTTGGTAAGCTTCGCCTGAAGTGGCATAACTATCCAGTGCGATGCGGAAGCGTCCGTTCGATTCAAGTACCTGACAATTCTTGTATCCTTTCTGCTGGAATTTTTTCAGTTCACGTTGGGCATCGTCCGATGTCGGCAGGCTGGCTACGATGATGTAGGCCGTTTTCTTGCTTGCAGCAGGCTGTGCGGAAGCCGGTTTCGGCTTTTGTGTCGCTTTTGCTTCAGCTTTGGTGGCAGCCGTTTTGGTTACGGCTGTTTTTGCTGCAGGCGCGGCTGCAATCTTTTCTGTCTTCACAACTACCGGTTTCAGCGTGTTTACGTTGTTACGGACACGCTTTTCGCTCTTCTGTTTCTTTACAGCCTTTTGTGCAACTGCTGCTTTCGGAGTCGTTTGTATGCTGGTGGCTACCGACTGGTTGCGGATGGCATCAAACATACTGATTGAGCCCAGCGAAGCATAATTCGCATCGTCCATGTACGTGTTTTCCACCGGAACGGAGAGCACGAAGAACAGGCATACGGCTGCAGCTATGGCCACTACGTTGCGCGTGAAATGGCGCAAGGAGAAATGTCTCTTCGGTTTGCTTGCCGCTTCATGTATTTCCGGAACCAACGGCTTCGGAGAAGACACAGGCAATGTCTGCAGCTGCGGAAGCGTGAAACTTTCCAGCCCGTATAGACTTGGAGTGAAGAAAGATGCGGCTGCCGGTTCAAAGGCATAGCCGCCGTTCATGTTATAATAGATTGTACCCACGTTGTGCAGGGTGACCTGACCCTGCTGGTACAATTGGTCTTTTATTTCAGCCACAGTCTTTTCAATCCGGCGGGTTGCATCGGGAAAGTCGGTGTTAAAAGCTTGCATGTACGACTGTACCAGCAGCCCATCGTTCATTATCAGTTGCGGATTGAAACCAATGGTGCGGAGGGGCGGCATGAATTCTCCTTTTTGGATGGAGTATGCAGCCTGCCGTTTATGGGCAATGAATCCTCCCAAGCCGGGAACGATGACACAATCATTCTCCAGCAATAATACTTCTATATGTTTGGATAGTTCAATCATATTGCAAAAATAATACATTTTTCTCTTATGTGGAGTATCTTTCAACGGGTATTTTTTATACCGATAGGGGTTTAACCAACTCTTCTTTTTCTATCATGTAGTCTGATATATTCATGTGCCCTGTATCGAAACAATTGTAAACGCACGAAGCCCCCGGCACTGCCGAAGGCTCCTGTTTTTTATTCTCTTATCTCACTTTTCAATAACCGTCGATACAATCCATTGGTGGATTCTCCGTGTGTTCTATCACGTGCTCCTTTCATGTCAATATTTATTTGATGGAATGTATTTCTTTCCATTCCATCAGCAATTCATCGGCAAGATATTCATCGCTAAGGCAATGCATATCCGCAACTCCATTACTTATAAGTTTCAGAATCATAAAAAAAGCAAGCGCATCTTCATATTTCATCTGCAAGACTATTCCAAAAGCCTGTTCCACCTTCCCCTTTTATCGGGAGAAGTGGGACGGGAAACTTTCAGTGTACCATGAGTTACAGCATGGCGGCATACTTGCGTACCTGCTTCAGACGCTCCATAAAAGAGGGGTCTGCAGCCGCCTGCTGCATATTGCAATCAAGCTGCATCCGCATCAGTAGCGAAGCACTGATACCCAAAGCTGCCTCGAAGAGCATCGCTGTCTGCGTAGTAATCGGCCTGCGGCAGTTGAGAATGTCATTCAATACCTTGTAGGAGATGCCCATCTGCTCGGCCAACCTGCGCTGCGAGAGCTTGCGTTCTTCGGTCTCTTCCTTCAGCAGTTCGCCCGGATGTATAGGGCGTTGACAGATGTATTTTCCCATAATTATTCTATTTATAATGGTTTGATAATTCAAGTATATTGCAGATGGTCACCACCGTTTCCGATGAGACCTGTTCTACCGTGAACTCAATGCGGTACTGGTCGTTCACACGGATGGAGGAAATACCAGCCTTGTCACCTTTCAACACTTCATAATGAAGCGAGTGGATGACGTAAAGCTCTTCCACGCTTCTTGCTTGTTCCAGCACTTTGATGCGTAACTGGTAGCGTGCCACGATATTCGGCTGGAAACGATGTTTCTTGTCCGTCGTTTTCCCTTCCTCGTACAATTGGCGCAAATAGTCCTTATCAAAGTTTATCTCCATTGCTTTCCGTGTTATTATTCACGTAGCAAAGATAAGAGATCTCTCCCATATATCCACAAAAAAAGTGGAAGTATTTTATATCACTGCCATCAGTTTCACCAATCATGGATAAATCCACTACCTTCATATATACCTCGTGTACATCCTTGCGGAGACTTCTTATTTTGTAGGTAGTAGCGTCTAGTTCCTGTTGTCTGTTCTGTTCATTGAGCCAAATATAGACGATGCCGAAAATGACGAACATATCCTGCCGCTATCTTGGTGCGCAGGTGTCTGGTTACTATTGTTTTCTGTTTCATGCGGGTTACCTCATTTTTTATATTATTCTTTTCTCCTTATTAAAATGCAGCCCACTGACCTTACGGTAGCGGGCTGCGGTGTCTGTATGATGTTACCGGGCACAATACTCCCGCCCGGAATGGGAGTTCTTTTCTTTTGGGGTTATACTTCGGTTATTTTCCGTTTCGGGCGGAACTTTTCCCGCCCGACGGTTCACTGTTTCTTCAAGGCAGGCAGGCTGTTACCGTCTTTGAGTTCGTACTGCCAGCCTTTACCGCTCAGGGCGGCGTTCATCTGTGTAACGGCATTCTGCCAGTCGCCGTCCGTCACTTTGGTGGTTTCGATGGTGGTGCTGCCTCCCTCATTGTAGCCGATGCCTGTGTCGGGATTGCTTCCCCAGTAGCAGGCGGTGATAGCAGGGTCATTGAAAAATTTATAGTTCCGTCCCGTTACACCGCCTGTGGTTCCGGCCGGGCCGCTGACAGTCCCATTGGCATGATAGCAGGCGGTCAGGGTACCCTCATCATTGGTTCCCGTTACGCCGCCTACATAGATGGTGCCGCTTCCGCTACCGGTCACGCTGCCCCAGGCATAGCAGGCTTTGAGGGTGCAGGATGTGTTACTTCCCACCACGCCGCCGACAAAGTTGCCGCCTGAGTTGATACTTTCAAGGGTCACATCGCCCGTGGCATAGCAGGCGGTCAGGGTGGCACCACTATCCGTCAGACCTGCCACGCCGCCGGCTACACCCCCGGCATTCACTGTGGCCGAGGAGCTGCACCCGGTAAGGAAACCGCCCGATTGGTAGCCTACTACACCGCCAGCAATGCCGCTGCCGCTGACGCTGCCCGACACCGAGCAGTTTTCAAGGGTGCCATAGCTGCGTCCCGCCACACCGCCGACAGCGCTCATATCGTTATTGCTTTCTATCTTCACCTCCTCCAGCGTCACCTCCTCCAGCGTCACATCCTTCACCGTGCCGCCGGAGCCGATGTGGCCGAACAGACCCACATATTGGTCACTTCCCGTAACGGTCAGCCCCGTAATGGTATGGCCGCCGCCGTTGAAGGTGCCGGTGTATTGGTGGTTATAGTCTATGCCTATCGGCGTCCAGTCCATATCTGTGAGATTGATGTTTTCAGTCAAAGTAATGTTGATACCGAGATTACCGTTGTTGGCAATGTCTGCCACAGCCTTCAATCCCTCGGCGGAGGTCACGGTGTAGTTGCCCTGTCCGTCGTCGGTATATCCCTTGTCCTTATCCAGCGTGATGTTGTAGTAGTTGCCTGCCTTGGGATTGATGGCGGCAGAGAGGTCGCGCTCCTCGGTGCCGTTCGCCCGCAGCTTGGTTATTGTGTAGCCGGGCACCACGTTCGCCTCCCAGCAGGTCACGCCGTTGTATTCGCACTTCTTCATCTCTATCCAGCCCTCTTGCGAGCCTTGTCCGGCCTCGCCTTTTTCATAAGTACACTGTGTATAGGTATAGAGCTGGAGGGAGGTTACCTCGTCGAGCGCCACGTCTGTGGGCGTGACGCGCACCTTGGCCGTCTGGTGGGTAAAGGTCAGCGTGACCTGAGTCTGGTAGTTGCCGCTGCCTGTGCCGTACAGCAGGTAGGCAAGACTTTGGCTTTGGTCGCTGAGGTCGAGGGTGCCGCCCGTGGCGGGATACCAGGCGGTGACGGTGTGTTCGCCGGAGTCGCTCCAGTACAGGGGTGTTTCGGCTTTGACGGTGTGGTCGTCCTGCACGGTGTAGATGCCAGTCTCGTCTTTGCCGTCTATCTGTACGGCGAACAGGTCGCCCGTGTCGAACACGCTGCCCGTGCCGTCCACGGTCTCGCTGACGCGTGTCTGCGGTGTGCCCCAGGGCTGCGCCTCGCCGCCCTCGGTGCCGAGGGTGATGCGGGCTATCTCAAGGGGGTATTGTCCTTCGGGCAGACGGTCGCCGTCCGCCAGTTCGTCCTTCGTGCAGGCAGCCATGGCAAGGAGCAGCGCGGCTGCGGCCGGGTAAGTAAAATGTTTCAATAAGTTCATATCGCTTCTAAGTTTTATGTTTCCAATACTACTTACAAGCGTTCCGAACAAAAGAATGATAAGGAAAGAAAATGATTATTTCAGCAGCTTCCGGTTTGTGTCTTCCAGAATGCGCATCTGCTGTATGGCTATCCGGTTCAGTTTGACGAGCCGTTCGCGCTGGGACAATCCTTCGTTGATGAGCACTGCATTCAGGCTTTCCATGTTCGACAGGCATATCAGTTCGTTTACGCCTGCATAGTCACGGATGTTACCTTTCAAGTCTGGATGGGCATCGCGCCATTCAAGTGCCGTCATGCCGAAGAGAGCGACGTTCAGCACGTCTGCCTCGCTGGCATATATGCGGCTTGCCTGCTGCGCCGTCACTTCCGCCGGAATGAGATTTTGCTTGATGGCATTCGTGTGGATATGGTAGTTTATTTTAGAGAGTTCTCGTTTGGCCGACCATCCCAGCAAAGCCTGTTCCTGCTCTTTCAACCTCTGGAACTCCTTGACAAGATACAGCTCGAACTCCACGGAAACCCAGCTGGCAAACTTGAACGCGATGTCGCGCTGTGCATACGTCCCGCCTCCGGCACCGTTTTTCGACAGGATGCCGACAGCCCCGGTCAGTTCCACCCACCTTGAAGGACTCATGGTGAACGCATTGCTGCCCGCTTCTGCCAAAAGGGGGTCGAATTCGACCCCCTTAAACGCGGGGTTGTTTAGTTGCTCCCACAGTCCGAGGTATTCCAGCGTGTTCTTCAGCCGCATCCAGTTCTTCACCACGTCTTTAGGCTCGGCAGGATTTTTCTGGCGGGCGATGTCCGTGATGCAGATATAGTCGATGCCATTATGCTGCAAGGTCCTGATGGTGGTACCTTTCACCTGGAGGGTCGATTTCTTTGCCATCGTATTCTTTTTCTTTTGATTACGCTAACAAAAATAACCCTTTCCCGGCAATAATCATTCTGTTTCCTATACAATCTTTTAAAGAACGCTTGTTTTGTGCTGCCGCCGCCTGCGAAGGCGGCCGTCGCACCATTCTGTCTATGGGCAGCTCCGGCTTGACGCTTGCGCCGGGGCAGCGGTATGTGGAACTTACAGCGTGATGCTTACATCGTTCGAATTTCCGGGTTCCCACGGGGTAATCTCCGGTTCTTCCACCGTGATGCCCTTGTTGTTGAGCGTTATGTTGTAGGTGTAGGCATAGCCTGCGGAGAACTGATTCGCTTCGGGCTTGGATGGATTCGGCAGTGTGGTTGTATAGTTCAGTCCGTTGAAAGACACTCTAAGGACAAGAGAGGAGGTCACTTCCTGCGGGAGAATGATGACTTGCGAAGTGGTGGCACCGCCCAGCTGCATGGTAATCGGCGATTCGGAGGCTGCGGTTACGGCAGTCGTTCCGGTAGCCGTGTCGAATGTACCTTCATGCTTCAGCCCCTCCAACGTGTAGCCGGCAGGTTCCGTTTCGTTGAAACTGAGACCATCGCCTGGCTTGAAGGTGAACTTGATGAGACTCATGCAGTGGTGGAACGCATGGTCGCCGGTGAAGCTCACCGTCGGGTTGTGGGTGTTGCCCGTGGCTCCCGAGGCAAAGAGGAAGTCGATGCCCGTGCCCTGCTTGTCGGCTGCGGTGCTGACGGTCACCGTTCCGCCGTCAGCCTGATACGGATAGTAGGCATTGAAGGTATGCGTTTCGGTGTCATTGAAATAGATGGTCGTACCGTCGGTCACGAACTTACCGTTCTCTCTCTTGTAGGGCACGTTGGTGAAGCCTGCGCCGGTGACGCCGATGCGGTCGCCGTCGGTCCAGTCGGTTCCTTCCGAATTGACGCGGGTAGCGGGCGTAATGTCGGCGATAAACTTGGCGGCTACCGGGCCGTCATTCAGGTTCTCGTTGTCGTTGTTACAGGCGGCAAGTGTCAATGCCAGCGCTGCGAAAGCAAAAAGTCTTGTCTTCATATATTTATAGTATTTAATTGTTAAATTGCATAGTTACCGTTACATTTCCGCACTGGCATCACCACCTTCTACCGTTTCCCATCCGGTAATTTCGCCCTTGCCTTCTTCCATGCCGACGGGGGTTTCCAGTGTTCCGGTCACACGGTAGGCGGTGGTCATATCGCCGTTAAAGTCCGCAAGGGCTTCCGTCAGGTCGACTTCCGTGCGCTGTGTGCGTCCGCCATCGGTAAAGACGATGTCCAGCACCAGCGTCTGCACGGCTCCCATGGTTCCTAACAGGCGGGCGTCGGCCGTGAGCTTGCTGCCGTCACGGGTGAAGGAGAAGACCGTGGAGGTCGGTTCGCCGATGGTCTGTCCCTTCTCCATGTCAAAAACTCCTGCTATGCCGCTGAGGGTAGCGGTCACGCTCTGTATCAGTTCGGGGCGTCCCTGTGTCACTTCCAGTTCCAGTTGCAGGTCACGTACACGCTGCTGCGGAACAGGGTTGACACGCAGCGTGTCGTCAGCTGTTACAGTTATCTCCTGACTGACGGTCTTCAGATAGCCCGGCAGGGGGATGACGGATGCACCGTCCGCACGGCTCTTGCCATCAGGGGCATTGACCCGTGCCATTCGTCCGTCGAAAGTGAAACCTTCCGCACGGTTATAGATTACCATACTGTGTGTTCCCGGATTGAGCAGGTCGGGATTGGTGAATGGCGAACCTGTAATGTCGGCCACCTTCCCGTCCATGTCGAGTACATAGTTATCGTCTGCCGACAGTCCCGTCAGGCTGATGGTGACAGCTCCCTTGTCGGGATGCGGCGTGTCAAAAAGCGTGTCCTTCACGCAGGAAGAGAGCAGCACGGCGGCTGCCATTCCCATCATATTTATATATTGTCTTGCTTTCATATTCGATTATTCTCCGTTTTTAGAACAACTTACATAAATCGGGCTGCGCCTCGGCATTCTAAAGTAAACTTTAATGCGCTCGGCTTGCACCAATTTTCCACACCAATGTCACACCGGCATTGATGGGGCCCCACCAGTCCTTTGTCTCGTTGCCGCGGCGTACTCGCACACCGTCAATGACTTCATATTTCTCATAGTCGGCATTCAGGTAGCCCAGACCGAGGTTGAAATCAAGATCTAATGCCTTGTTCAGCCGCAGCTGGTAGCCGGCTGTGATGCCGCCACCCATCAGGTCGCCCTGCTTGCCTGTTTCGGAGAGCTTGTAGTTGAACTGTCCGGCCTTGAACATCGCACCCAGATACCAGGCTTTCTTCTCGCCCATGTAGTAACGCACTTCCGGAGCCACTTCCCAGAGGGCGTAGCGGCGGTCTTTGTCGCTCCACGTCCATGAAGTCCACGAGCCGTTTACGGCAATGCCCCACGACGGGCAGATGCGCCATTCAAGTCCTAAATCGGGTGTCAGGGTGGCCCAGCGCAGCAGGTTGGCACGCAGGGAGAGATGATAATCAGTTGGTGTTTTGGTTTCCGACGGCGTGTCGGTAAGAGTATTGGGTCGGGCTTCTTCCGCCTTGCGCTGCTCTTCGGCAAGCCGTTCCTGTTCGGCACGCTTCTCGGCTGCCAGTCGTTCAGCTTCTGCCTTGCGTCGTGCTTCCGTATCAGCATCCGTCGCGGCTGTTTCCTTTACCGGTACCGTCATGCGCACGGTGACGAAATCACCTTCAGTCGCATGGTTGCGGGTAATGAAATTCTCCTCTTTTATTTCCGCACGTATAATCAGTTCGGATTTCACACGGTTGGCACGGATCTTTGCCGTGGCAAGGTTCTCGGTTTCACTGCCTAATGAGTTGCAGTAGCCATCGACATAAAGCGGCAGCTTGCCGTCAAGAATTGTGGCTTTGTTTTTTTCGATACACTCCAGCAGGCGGGCAAGCTCCATGTCATTGCCATTCCAAGGCACGTAGAACATGTCTTCCCTTGGCACGAAGCGGAAGGTGTAGGTCGTGTCTGCTTTCTGCTGCGCAATGACAGGCATTAAAATGAGAAGAAATAAAAGAAATGTAAGGGATTTTTTCTTCATAAATGAAACAGAATATTAGGTTTTGATAACTGTATACCTAACAAAATTAAGAAAAAAATGATTTTTTCTTTTTGAAAACAGTATCATTTTTTCCTGAATATCATTTATTTCCCTTACATCTTCTGTTTTTTGCGGATGGAGCAATTTTAAATTGCAGATAGAGCAACTCTAATTGTTCATAACTCCATTTTTTCTGTTGAAAAAATGTTTTTCTATCCGGCAGAAAGCTTTTTTCTCCACTTGGCAGGAGTACATCCCTCCTGCTCGGTGAAGGTTTTTATAAAATAGCTTTGTGAAAGGAAGCCCGACTCTTCCGATATTTTCAAAATCCCCATTTCAGGATGCTCTCTCAGCAAAGTTTTGGCATATTCCAGTCGCAAACGGGTCATCCATTCGCGAAAGGAAACCTTATATTTCTCCTTAATGTAAATGGCCAGATAAGTGCGGTTCGTATCCAGCTTTTTGGCCACATCCTGTATGGTCAGCCCCGGTTGTGCATATTCCCTGTTTTCCAGCCAGGGACCCATACGGCTCTCTATGCTTTCATAATATTTAGGTCCTTCCTTTTTTTCCTTTTCCCCCATCGGCTCCGACTCTATTTCCAAGGTACGCTCCACCTGCTCGTGAAAAAGCATGTAATTCTGATAGGAACAGAACAGATAGATATAAAAAGGAATAGAGGACAGAATCCACCAGTTGATGTATTCATCGGGCAGGAAAGTCAGCAGTCCGCAACCCACACCATAAATAACAGCCCAATAGGTAATGACATTCATCCACTTGACATAAACCCCTACATTTTCCGAATGAAGGTCATCAAACGAACGGGTGGCCTGCCGATAGGTGTTGATAAGCCGCACGGAAAGCCACACACCATAACTCAGCAACAACCCCGCCAGCAGACCGATATCCACGCTTTGGCGCATGGAGGCCAAAGGCACACAAAACAAGACATAAGTGGACACACCGGTAAAAAGAACCCAAAGAAACAAATGGACGGCAAACCGGCGAAAGGTAAGATAAAAACGGTTAAGCAGCGTCATCAAGGCCGAACTGAACAGCCAATAACACAAAAAATAAGTGGACAGATTCATCAGAATGGCAGCTTGCTGACTGATGAAGCGTATGCCGCAGAACAGATGCACGGAATAGTTGGCCGAAAGGGCCAGCAGGGCCACTCCCATAATCCGCCGCGACCGCAGAAAATTCCGGTATACGTTTTTCTCAGGAGTTGGAGCCAACAGAAAAAAGAAACTGAAAAACAGCATCAACGACAAGCTTACGCACAACGAAAACTGATAAACAATGTGATTCATAAGTTCTGGAATAATTACAGTCCGTGCGCCTCATTCCGGTATGCGGACCAGACAAAGATAGTATAATATTTTTTGAGTAACCTTTATTTCTTTCAGTTTTGGTTTTATTTTTTTTATCCTCCGATGCCACGGCATGATTATCCTGACCGGAAACCCCAATCAGGAAAACACAGGCAGAAACCGCGACGATGCGTGCAGGACGGCGATGCAGGGGACAGGCGATGCAGGGATAGGCGATGTAGGGACGTACCGGCAGGTGCGTCCGACATGTCAACCGGCCGGAGGATGCTACTACAAAGAACGGATGCCACTGAACCTCCGCGCACCGACCCTTTGCATTCCGTCTTTTATCAACGTCTGTGCGCTGTACCGGTATACGTTCATTTTGAAAAACAACGAACGCACCTTGTCAGTACGTCCCTACATCCCCCTGCTGGCCGGCAACACCAATCTGAGATAAGGAGGAAAAGGCAGAAACCGCGGCGGTGCGTGCAGGACAGCAATGCAGGGGCAGGCGATGTAGGGACGTACCGGCAGGTGCGTCCGACGTGTCAACCGGCCGGAGGATGCTACTACAAAGAACGGATGTTATTGAACCTCCGCGGGCTGACCCTTTGCATACCGTCTTTTATCAACGTCTGTACGCTGTGCCGGCATACGTTCATTTTGAAAAACAACGGACGCACCTTATCGGTACGTCCCTACATTCCTTTGCTGGCCGGCAACCGGAATCAAGGATATGGAGGAAAAGGAAAAAAGAGAATACGGCCAACGTGTCTCTGTATGTTTTCAACATTTTCTAAACTTCCATTTCCTTATTTTGTGAAATAGTAAGTCCTTCTCTATATTTTTTAGGAGAAATACCTAAATTTCTTTTTACATATTTTCCAAAGAAAGACAAATTTTCAAAATTCAGTTCATTGGCTATTTCTTTAATACTTTTTTCAGAACTCTTCAATAAACACACGATGTCTTTCATCACGTAACTTGTAATCAATACGGAAGCTGTATCACCGGATATATCCTTACAAATTGAGGATAAATATTTTGGAGTAACGAATAAACGGCTGGCATAATAATTCACAGAACGTACTTTTGGATAAGACGAAACAAGCAGTTCGATGAAAGCATTGAACAGATAATTTGAAGACTTGAAAGAAGATTGGGCAGACATGATGTTGATATGAATATAATTCTCAATGGAATCCTGAAACTCATAAAAAAATGCCTGTAGAAGAGCATTGATGAGTTCCTTTTGATGACGATGGGTTGGGCCTGTCAATTTGGAGTGCAACAAGTTATAATATTGGCAAAAAAGTAGACTCTCCTTTTCGTTCAGGTGAATAATCGGATGTTCTTCTATATACAAGCGTGAATTCCAACTGGAACAGGAAGATGAAGCCAAAAATATGCGTTTGGCATATTCTGATGAAAGACAAAATCCGTAGCAGGTAAGGTCCTTATTGAAAGTTTCTATTTTTAGTAATGTCTGTGGAGGACAAATCAACAGGTCATTAGAATACATATCATAGGGATTATTATTGACTAACAAAGAAGTATTTCCTTTCAAACATAAAATGGCCAAAGCAAAATCAGTTTTTATTATGGAGTTGTGTGTAATGTTATTCAATTCATTTTGTTGGTTCAAAACAATAATTTCTTCGTCCTTATAAACTGCCACTTTTTCAATGATTTCACTACTCGACATTTTTACTAGTTCGATTTCCTTTTCCATACCTTATTTAATCTAGTTTGCATGCAAATAAACAGAATGTTTTCCATTTTTTACTATTCCATATTTCCTCATGTATGTCCAATAAATGAAATCATTCTTTACATATAGAAAAAAAGAACATTTCCCAGGTAATCTGTATGTTTAGTTTTTCATGCAATGCTTATTTCTTTGTGCCCGAAATTAACTGAAATACATCAAATTTATGAAGAAAAATTATTTCGTAACCATTTGCCTTCTTTGTATAACGCTTATCGGGTGTAAGGATAGTGAAAAGGGTATACATCAAGTAGAACCGGTAACAGTCAAGGTGATGAAAGTAAATTCATCCGTACATAATGCAAACGTGCGTTATTCCGGAACCGTGCAAGAAGAAAAAGGGAGTTCGTTGAGTTTTCCTTTAATGGGAAGAGTTAATTCAGTACATGTGGAGTTAGGCAGTAGAGTACGTCAAGGACAATTATTGGCAACACTCGATGAAGTCTCGATGAAAAATGCTTACCAAATGGCAAAAGCCGGTTTGGAACAAGCAGAAGATGCATACCGACGGATGAAAGAATTACATGAAAAAGGGAGTCTGGCTGACATAAAATGGGTAGAGATACAGAGTAAGCTTCAACAAGCCCAGTCGATGGAGACTGTAGCAAGAAAAAATCTGCAGGACTGCAAATTATATGCTCCATTTGATGGTGTGATAGCAGAAAAAGACTTGGAAGAAGGACAAAATGCAGTACCTGGTGTACAGGTGATGAAAATCGTATCTGACGAGAGGTTAAAAGTGCGGATTTCCGTACCAGAAACAGAAATCACAAAAATAGCAAAGGGGCAAAAAGCCGTGATAGACGCACCTGTATTAAAGGGTATTAAGGTTGAAGGAGTGGTGACAGAAAAGGGGATACAGGCCAATCCCTTATCAAGATCTTATGAGGTAAACATTGGTATTCGCACCAACAATACAGGATTACTTCCGGGTATGGTGACAGAGGTGTGGCTACAGGATACCGATAAAAGTGAAGCATTTGTATTACCTGCCGACGTGATTCAATTGGACGAAGGCAACAGTTATTTTGTGTGGGTGAAAGATGTCAAAGGGAAAGCGTCAAAGCGTGTGATAACGTGCGGACAATTTACGGCAACAGGAGTCAGGGTTGTTTCCGGACTCCATGATGGGGATGAAGTCATTATAGAAGGACAACAAAAAGTATGTGAAGGTACACCTTTGACATTATAAAAGAACAAAACCATGGAAAAGAAAAGAAATATAGTGGAATGGGCCATGCACTATCGTCAGATAGTTATTTTGATAACATGTTGCCTGGTTGCATTCGGTATATACAGTCTGCCACAGATGCAGAAAAATGAATTTCCTGATTTTACGATACGTCAAGGTATGGTAATTGCCGTGGCGCCGGGTAATACTGTCAATGAAATGGTGGAACAGGTCACCAAACCTCTGGAAGACTACATATTTTCATATAAAGAGGTAAAAAAAGAAAAAACCTTTTCTACCACACGTGATGGCATCGTCTTTATACAAGTGGAACTGAATGATGAACTGAACAACAAAGACGAATTCTGGAGTAAGTTCAAACACGGTGTGGCTACTTTCAAATCGCAACTTCCACCCAATGTACTTGCTATTCAGGTTATGGATGATTTCGGAGACACATCGGCTCTTCTGATAACCATGGAAAGCAAAAGCAAGACTTATCGGGAATTGTCGGATTACATGGATGAACTGAAAAGTCGTCTGCGCCGTATCAACAGTGTAGGGCGTTTAACGGTAAGTGGAGAAAAGACCGAACAAATCTCCATATACCTGGATCCGGAGCGGCTGTCACATTACGGACTGAACGAACAGCTGATAGCCGGACAACTATTTGCCAAAGGATTTGTGACCACAGGCGGACGCATACAGACGCCTCAGTATGTATTGCCAATACACGTAGAAAAAACATTCAATACCTTATATGACATACAACAACAGATTGTGTATAGCGACGCCTCCGGAAATGTGGTACGTCTGCAGGATGTGGCCCGTGTGGTAAAGGAATATCCTCATGCCGAAAGCTATATCAAGAATAACGGAACGAAGTGTATTCTGCTGAGTGTTGAAATGAAAAAGGGAAAGAACATTGTACAGATGGGAAAAGACATAGACAATGTTCTGGAAGAATTTAAGAAAGAACTTCCTTCTGAAGTCAATATGTTCCGTATCACGGACCAGGCGCAAGTGGTAGCCGACAGTGTCAATACATTTTTACGGGAACTTGTAATCGCCATCGCAGCCGTAGTTATTGTTGTCATGCTATTGCTGCCGCTACGTGTGGCACTGGTAGCCGCGTCTACGATACCGATTACCATTTTCATTTCACTCGGACTTTTCTATGCTTTCGGCATAGAACTGAATACTGTGACACTGGCCGCATTGATTGTGACTTTGGGTATGATTGTGGACAATTCCATTGTCATCATAGACAGCTATCTGGAAAAGATTGGAGAAGGTATGTCACGCTGGCATGCTTCCGTTTATAGTGCCACACATTTCTTTAAATCCATCTTTTCGGCTACTTTGGCCATCAGCATCACTTTCTTTCCGTTTCTGATAGTGATTTCTGGTATGATACACGATTTTCTGCTGAGTTTTCCCTGGGCCATTACATTGATTTTAGGCATATCCTTACTGGTAGCCATGTTGCTGGTGCCTTTTATGCAATTCTGGTTTATCAGAAAACCTGTTCCTACATTAAAGAAAGGATTCTCATTCATGACTTTCCTGCAAACCTATTACAACAAGTTGTTGGACAAGTGTTTTGCTCATCCGTATGTAACTCTGTCCGTAGGTGTCCTTTCTGTTTTGACGGGTATATTCCTGTTGGGAAAATTACCTCAGAAGCTGATGCCGGTGGCAGACCGAAATCAATTTGCCGTAGAGATTTACTTACCAACAGGAACATCTGTAGAAGAAACAGCCCACGTTGTTGACACCATGGAAAATGTTCTCCGACGGGATGAAAGAGTTGTGTCAGTCACATCATTTGTAGGTTGTTCCTCGCCACGTTTCCATACCGCCTATGCCCCGCAATTGGGAGGTACGAATTATGCGCAACTGATTGTGAATACGAAAGGAAACAAAGAAACGGTGGAGTTGCTGGACGAATATTCACCCCGTTATACTGATGCCTTTCCCAAAGCACGGGTAAGATTCAAGCAAATCAGTTTCAGCCAGTCGGTATATCCGATAGAACTTCGTCTGAGCGGCGAGAATATGGATTCACTGAAAATCATCGCTGAAAAATATTTGAATGTACTGCGCCAGATGCCGGAAATACGTGTGGCACAGACCAATTTCAGCGAACCACAGACCTCGGCCAAAGTGGTTTTAAAAGAAGATGAAGCTTCCCGACTGGGTATTCAAAATATGCAATTGGAAACTACGCTGGCCATGAGATATGGCAATGGCATAAATGTGGCCAATGTATGGGAAGGTGATTATGACATTCCCGTAACGCTTAAAAGTGAACAGGCCGACTGTGCCGGTTTTTCCGATTTGGAAAATGAATTGATACCGGTTTTGGGTGGAACACAAGTACCTTTACGTCAAATCGCAGAAGTAATCCCTACAGTAAAGGATGGACAACTGGTTCGAAGAAATGGTATTTATACAATTACCGTCATGGCCGATGTTTGTCGCGATGTGAATGTAACAGCACTGACCCGCGTAGTGAAAGAAAAACTGGCAACTATATCTTTGCCTGACAACATAACACTCACGTATGGGGGCGACGACGAACAGGATAATGAAAATCTGCCTCCCATTATGGGGGCACTAGCTATTGCCGCATTTATCATCTTCTTTATTTTATTAGCCCATTTCAAACGTATAAGCATTGCATTACTAATATTCACAAGTATGACCCTATGTATTTTCGGAACATCAGTAGGAGTACTTTTACAAGGTGTTGACTTTGGCATGACATGTACGCTGGGCATCATCAGTCTGATGGGAATTATTGTGCGTAATGGCATCATTATGATTGATTATGCCGAAGAACTGAGAGTTACAGAAAAACTTTGCGTTCATGATGCCATTTATCATTCTGCTCGTCGCCGTATGCGGCCTATTTTCCTCACTTCCGCCGCAGCTTCCATGGGAGTCATCCCCATGATATTGGGTAAAAGCGGATTATGGATGCCTATGGGAACTGTAATTTGTTACGGAACACTGATTACGATGCTTTTTCTGCTGACTGTATTACCAGTGTCATATTTATTGATTTTCAGAGGAAGCACACGAAAACGTGCAAAAATGGAAGCGTTGGAAAATGCATAAGAAATATTCATAATACATCTTAAGGAACATCATTATGAGAACCAATAAACATAAAAAAAACTTTTTGCTGTTGGTGTGCATGTTGTGCATAAATTTTGTTTTCGGACAAAAAGCATATACTCTTGACGAATGCATTCAGGCAGCCTTGACCAACAATGTTCGAATAAAAAACGCTGACAATGAACTGGAAATGGCAAAACAGGAAAAACAAAAGGCCTTTACCAATTATTTTCCCAACATCAATGCAACCGGTGCTGGTTTCATTGCAGACAAAGGACTTGTGCAAATGGAATTGGCGCCCAATCAAAACATATCCACGCTAAAAAATGGTATTACAGGAGGAATAGGGGCTTCTCTGCCCCTATTTACCGGCGGACAGATTGTCAACGGGAATCAATTGGCCAAAGTGGGAATAGAAGTAAAGCGTTTGCAGCGTAATTTGTCTGATAATGAAGTGAGCCTGACCACTGAACAGTATTTTTGGCAAATTGTCAAACTGGAGGAAAAACTGAAGACACTGTCAAAGGTTGAGATTTTGTTAAAACAACTTATGAACGATGTAGAAGCTGCGGTGCAGGCTGGAGTCGTAACACGAAACGACTTGTTGCAGGTACAACTACGCCAAAACGAAACGAAAAGCAATCGTTTGCAATTGGAAAATGCGTTATCCGTGGCCCAAAGTATGCTCGCACAGTATACAGGACTTGCGGCTGATACCTTGAAAATCAAATTTTCCATGAACGACCAACTGCCTTTACGTCCCGACAGTCTTTATCGTGATCCGGAACTGGCTTTGGAACAAACTCATGAATATGCCTTGCTGCAACAAAATGTGAAAGCCAGTCGTCTGGAATATAAAATGGCTGTGGGAAAAAACCTGCCAACAATCGCCATAGGCGGAGGATATGTATATCATAATTTTCTACCGAAAGACCAGCGGTTCTGGACTGGATTTGCTACGATATCTTTACCCTTGACCGGATGGTGGGGAGGAAGTCATTCTATTAAAAAGCAAAAGCTGCAAGTAAGAAATACTGAAAATCAGTTGACCGACCAAGGAGAATTACTCATTATTCGGATGAAGAATGCGTGGAACGGCGTTAATGAAGCCTACGAGCAAATGAAAATATCCCGTTTGTCCATAGAACAGTCCACGGAAAATCTACGCTTAAACACTGATTATTACAAGGCTGGAACATGTACCATGAGCGATTTGCTCAACGCCCAGACTATGTATCAACAGAGTTGTGACAAATACGTGGAAACCTATACGGATTACGAACTGAAAAAAAGAGAATATCTGCAAGTGACGGGAAGAAATTAAATCAATATTTTCTTGTAAATAAAAGGTTGTAAAAATGATTTCGACAACCTTATACATTATACATTGTAGCATCAGCCTCACAGGGAACAAGTCAGCAAAAGCAACCTTTTCCTGTGAGGCTGATCTGAACAATACCAACCGATAAAAATGATGGCTACATCCCCCTGCAGGCAGGCAACCGGAATCGGGGGAAAAGACGTGGCTAAATATAAAATTACTATAAATAGTAAGCACTCGCATTTAAATTGACCCATTATTTCAGCCATATTCCTTTTTTTGTGATTATATTTGCTATTACTTACAAACAATTTATATTCAGAAAGATGTATTTTGTTTAATGTTGATAATTAGGTTGCGCTGATAAAATTTGAGAACAAATAGAACGATTTTAATATAGAGGTTTATCTTTTCGATATCATTATTTTAATATTTCAAATTATGGATGCTTATAAAATAGGTGAGTGGGCCGGTATAGTATGGCGACTCTTGAGTAAGGAAAATCGTGAAATGACATTTGAAGAAGTCATGAAAGCAACAGGGCTGGACGACCGGCAACTGGCTGGCGCAATTGGTTGGCTGGCTCGTGAAGGCAAAATCATATTTAATGCCCCTCACGATGGAAAACTGGCTAATCTGAACTTGATGCTGAATCTTTATATCGGATAAAGATTCAGTTCATACAAAAAAAAATAGAAGCCCCCGGCAACAGTCGAAGGCTCCTGTTTTTTTATCCTCATTATATTACTTGTTCAATAACCGTCTATACAACCTTTCTCATTACTGCACATCCGCACATTTTGAAAAACGTCGGACGCACACCTTGTCGGTACGTCCCTGTATGCCCCTTGCTCAACCCCAATCAGGGATAAGGAGGCAGAAGCAGAAATCGCGGTGATGCGTGCAGGACGACAATCGGAATCAGAAAAAAGGATTTTCCCATTTTTTTTGGTGATTCGAATATTATTCTGTATATTTGCAGCGTCTTTTATACGACAACGGGGCATTAGCTCATCTGGCTAGAGCGTTTGACTGGCAGTCAAGAGGTGGCGAGTTCGAGTCTCGCATGCTCCACGAACCTAACAGAGGCAGTTCCGCACATTCCCGTCGGAACTGCTTTTTTTTGCAACTGCATTTTTCTTCCCCTGTCTTTGGCTGCTGCCTTCATTCCTCTCCTTACTTCTGTTTTTTCTAAACCGCCTTCTGTTTTTTCTATCCTTACTTTCGTTTTCTCCAAACCGCCTTTTCGGAAAACCGCACGACCGCACGGGAACATAAAAAGGACAGATCGGACGCACCGGAACCGGCACGTTTCTCCCTCCCCGTACCTCTCCGCCTTCCATCCTCCATATTCCCTTTTCTTACCCTCCGCCATCTCCCGCGCAACCGGAATCGGGCACCCGAAATGTGCTTTTTCCATGCGGAAACGGGTGTGGAGAACCGTGTGGAGAACCGGTGAAAAACAACGGGATAACCAATGGAAAAAGAGTAAAACCGAAGGCCGGATGACGGGGTAGTGTTTTCCACATTTTCCCCACCGTTTTTTGGGTTTCTTCCACCCGTTTCCCACCGAAAAAGGCGGACTTTCCCACCAGTCATCCGATGCCTGCAAAAAAACAGGCCCATTTTTTTCCACAGGCTGTGCATAATTCGCGACACGTCAAACCGCCGCACGCCTTAAAGGTCTTGACATCCACCGGTCTGCATCCCCCGTCGCACCGCAACAGACCGGTGGAAAAAAACGTGGAGAATGCGGAGAACCCTGTGGATAAAAAAAACGACACCGTTCCTTATTCCGTATTTCTCCACATTTTCCACATACATATATAATCATCTACATATTTCTCTCTTATTTATAAAAAAGAAATACAAAATATGATAATAAATAAGTGTGGGGAAAACGGGGGTGGGGAAAACTCCAGAAGGAAGAGGGCGGCGGACGGAGAACGACAGGAACGGTCGCCGCCCATGGCGTGAGAGACACGGCAAGGATGGTCGCCGCCATGGGGAACAGAAAAAGAAGGACGGCGGAAAGGAAACACCAGCGAAAAAAAACGGTGACGGTGCGCGACGGAAGACGGGGTGCGGAAGGAGGCAAAGGCAGAAACCGCGGCGATGCGTGCAGGCCGGCAATGCAGGGGCAGGCGATGTAGGGACGTACCGGCAGGTGCGTCCGACGTGTCA
>ENA-OZFV01000216-OZFV01000216.1-human-gut-metagenome-genome-assembly--contig:-NODE-216-length-32939-cov-6.540932_pt1 | contig 32939 bp, 26 predicted proteins | sample MGYA00245110_ERZ653645 | MGnify/ENA primary metagenome ERZ653645 (study PRJEB26926, sample SAMN06165144) | human gut metagenome | biome: ENVO:00009003; feature: ENVO:2100002; material: ENVO:00002003... | reverse complement strand
GTTATCAACTGCATCTTTTTATTAAGTCATTTTTGGGGTATATGGCATTTTATTTTAGGCCGTGAATCCTTTATTCGGGGAGCAGATATTTGTTACCGGTTGTCTGAATAATAGTTTTTTTGGCTTGTTGGGTTAATCCTGGGCGCAATGGAGTACTTCCGAGCCCCTCTGGGGTTCGGGTGAAATGTCCATTTTTTTCCGGTTTGATGGTCATGTCGTTGAATTTGACAATGAGGTATTCTCCCAACTGTTTCCATTCCTTCATCATCAGTTCTGCGCAATCTATGGTGTAGGTCGTCAGATAGGCAATGGCTTGTTTGGGCTCCTGGCGGTATAGAGAAGCGGCTTCTTTCTCAATCTCTGCCTGCTGGTTGAGATAGCGTGTTTCCAAACTGTCGCGTTGAGCCTCTAAGCTTGGGAACAACTGGAAATAACGTGGATAGGTCATGTTGGCTACCCAATTGCAAACCCAAAAGGCGGATTTCCAGGAGAAAGTCACGGGGTCACCATATTCACCTGTGTAACATGAGGGGGCTGTGGTGGCACTACAATATACTGGGGTATAGGCAATCATGTTAGGGTCATCGTTACCAAACCACAATACTCCACCAATAGCGTTGGGCAGGTAATCACGCATTTGTGCAACGACGGTGTAACCCGACTGCTGCGTGGAAATGGGGCGCTCATTAAAATATTTTTTTCCGTCATGTTCCCAAACCAAAGGTGTGGGACGGTAGGGCATATCATAGAGTCCGGCTCCAGCATCATTGGTGATCTCGAAGGGGGTTCCTTCGTAGTGGTCCCGATTGCTCATCATGACATCGTGCAAAGAAAGTTTACGCTTGGGCTTGAAATAGAGGGGCATCACTTCAGCTTTCCCGATGTGATGGCCGTCTGCATAGTCAAGGTATTTTTCCATTCCGTCAACCCAACGGTTAAAGAAGCTCCATGCTCGTGTTTCGCAGAAGCGGATAGCGGAAAAGTCGGCTGGCGCATAAGCATCGGCAAAGGAAAAGTCTTTGTCTTCTCCTTCAAAATATCCTTTTTTCCGTGCAAATTTAATGACGTCTTTTGAGTAAATAACGTTTTCTTTGTCATTTAAGTCGAACTGATGGATACGGCTTTGGTTGGCATGCACAGCGATGCAATCATCAGGGATGCGCACAGCTACCCATACGGCTCCTTCCTTTTGATTGCCCTTACCAATCATTTCAAGAATCCATATTTCGTTTGGGTCGGCAATGGAAAAACTTTCTCCACTGCTGGCGTAGCCATACTTTTCAACCAGATCGGTCATAACCTTAATGGCTTCGCGGGCGGTTTTAGCCCGTTGCATGCCGAGAGCCATGAGGCTGACGTAGTCAATGCCCTTGCCGCCGCCGTCTAATTCTGGGCGTCCACCAAAGGTGGTTTCTGTGATGGCCAGCTGGTGCTCGTTGATATTTCCCATTACGGCGTATGTTTCTTCGGCTTCAGGAATTTGTCCTAAATACACATTGGTGTCACCGTCGTATATAAGTCGGATACTGCCCTTGGGATGTTTGGCCGCGGGGTAATAGCGTAATCTGCCGAACATGCCGTAATCATCTGCATTGTAGGTGATAAAGGTAGAACCATCTGATGAGGCCTTTTTGCCTACAAGAAAACTGGTACAAGCATCGGCCTGTTGAGGAAGGTTGGAAATTAAGGCGACTGCCAGGAACCAGGCCATGGCCCCGGTTTTTTTGAATATTGTGTTCATTGATTGATTGTGTATATATGGAAAAATCCCCGTTCAAAAAGGACGGGGGAAGTTCGTTTCAGTATATAAATTCTTGAATTCTAAACTGCTTTGAAGGACATATCCAGGCCTTTGACTGAATGTGTCAGTGCTCCTACTGAAATGTAGTCGACACCGCACTCTGCGTAATCGCGGATGGTGTCGAATGTGATGCCGCCGCTTGACTCTGTTTCCATCTTATGGTCAATCAATTTCACAGCTTCACGGGTATCTGCAACGGAGAAATTGTCGAACATAATTCGGTCTGCCCCTCCATGTTGAAGCACCTGGCGGATTTCTTCAAATGTTCTAACTTCGATCTCAACCTTGAGATGAAGTCCCTTTTCTTTTTGGTATTGGGCACACCGATCAAGAGCATTGACGATGCCACCGGCAAAATCAATGTGATTATCTTTCAAAAGAATCATGTCAAACAGTCCAATTCTATGATTGACCCCACCTCCGATTTTTACTGCTTCTTTTTCAAGCATTCGCATGCCCGGAGTCGTTTTCCGTGTATCCAGAATCTTGGTATTGGTACCTTTAAGACGCTCTACATATTTTGCAGTCATTGTCGCAATGCCACTCATGCGCTGCATTACATTCAGCATTAACCGTTCTGTTTGAAGTAAACTCCTTACCTTGCCCGAAACAATCATGGCAATGTCACCGGGCTTTACGTGAGTCCCATCTTCTATTAGGACTTCGATTTGCATCGCGGGGTCAAAGCGGTGAAAGATTTCTTTTGCGATGCGTATCCCAGCCAATATGCCTTCTTCCTTAATGAGGAGTTTGGATTTTCCTTGAGCATCTTCGGGGATACAGCAAAGGGTGGTATGGTCACCGTCACCGATATCTTCCGAGAAAGCGAGATCGATTAATTGGTCATTGAGTTCGTCTACTGTATACATATTCTGTAATTATTGTTTGAGGTTGATTGCAAATTTACTACTTTATTTTCATTTTATTAAAAAAGAGTGTCGGGTATTCTTGAGTAGAATGGGTAAAAGTTGAGGCCGGAAGTTCTTTGAGGTCATAAGCGGAGCTTGTTTCCATTGTCCGTGACCATAATGAAAATACCTATCTTCTGTGAAAGTAAGGAGAGCTGGGCTGGTTCTTTTCGCTTAGTCACCACAATGGGGCTAAGGCTTGTCAACTTGTCAGTACTTTTGAAAAAACAGTTAGTACGATAGAATTTTCTCTCAGTAGTTTTGAAAAAACTCTCAGTAGTTTTGTTGTAAGTGAATAAAGCAGGAAACAAAAGGTAGGAAGGAAACAAATTTGTCTTCTTCCTACCTGCTGCTTCTTTATGGAACCTTATTTCTCTTGTCTTACATCCAGTATGACAAACAGAGGGTCCTTATATAAAGACTAAGTCGTGTTCCGGATACGATATAGATCAGTTCACTTATTTTTGTTTGGGGTCGCCTAATTCTACGGTGAAACTTCTGTTGAGGCCGCTTTGTGTTTTAGCGCGAATCCAGAGTACTCTTTCTGTGGACATGTTTGCGGCTCTCAAGGCTTCTTCTCAATCCGAAACACTATTCATCTTTTTATCATTAACTTGCATGATAATGATTCCCTTGGTGATACCGGCTGCTTTTAATTTGCCATCACGAATAGCTGAAATGACCAGGCCATAGGGGAGGTTTAATTCGTATTTTTCGGCTTCCGTCAATGGGCGTAGAGCAGCCCCCATTTGGTCATTGTCAATTTTTTCAATGGTTGATGTGGTGCCCTGCTGATTGCGCAGAACAAGTGTAATCGTATTCTTCTTTTTGTTTCTCAAGTAAGTAATTTCTACCTTATCTCCCGGTCGATGAGCTGCAATCATTTCAGAAAGTTCACCAAACTTTTCGATTTTCTTCCCATCAATTTCAGTGATAACGTCGCCTGGACGTAGTCCACCCGCAGCGGCAGAACCTTCGCTTTCTGTTTCGGCAATATAAATACCGTTGACGGTGCCTAAATCAACAGGGGTGCCTTTCTCTTTTTGAGCATCAATATAGTTGGATACGTCGGTTCCGGAAATTCCAAGCACTGCTCGTTGTACTGTACCATATTGCTTCAAATCCTCTACGACCTTGTTCATAATCGTTGTGGGTATGGCAAATCCATATCCGGAATATGAACCTGTTTGTGAGTAGAGCATAGCATTGATGCCGACGAGTTCGCCTTGTGCATTGACTAATGCACCTCCGGAATTACCTGGGTTGATCGCTGCGTCTGTCTGTATAAAGGACTCAATGCTGTTACGACTGGCGCCTAAGGTCCTGGCTTTCGCACTGACGATACCGGCGGTGACAGTGGAAGTTAGGCTGAACGGGTTTCCTATGGCCAAGACCCATTCTCCCAATTTTAACTTGTCGGAATCACCAATTTTGATGGCAGGGAGATTTTTGCCCTCAATTTTAATGAGCGCCAAATCAGTCTTGGGATCGGTACCTATAATTCTTCCCTTTAACTCTCTATTATCATTGAGTTTTACCATCAATTCATCAGCGTTGGCCACAACATGGTTGTTTGTTACAATATATCCGTCAGAAGATAGAATAACGCCGGAGCCTGCACTGTGCTGCTTGGGGGTTTCTATTTGTTGTGGTTGCCTGTTTCGGCCTCTATTTCCAAAAAAGTCATTGAAAAAGTCCTCGAAAGGGTCATAATAGTTTATGTACTCGGTTTTACCGTTTGTTGTCACTTTGATGTAGACAACAGAATTGACTGCTTTCTCGGCTGCGTAGGTTAAGTCTACCCGGTCAGTGCTTTGCTCTGTCCGTTCAGTGCTTTGTGCTAAAACAATGGGTACCGTACTACCCAAACAGAAGGCCAAGGCTAAAAGGCCCAATACTTTTGTTTTCATATTATTTTAACTTGCGATTAATGTTAGTTTTTTTGTTAGAGCAAATTTAGTAAATCTCTTATTTAAGGAAAAATGTTTACCTTGCTAAATGGGGTAAAACTTGCCTTCTTTAACATTGACGCAGGTCCTGTTAACACGGATTTTATTTTGAAAACCTGTTGTTTACATTTGTTGGGTTTTCCATACAGACGGATTTGTACACGTGATGATGTTCCTCACCCAAACAAGTTTACGGTGAAGGTAGAAACTCGATAGGAATGCTTGAAACGCGGGTAAACAAGGATGACGTAGGAATATTTTGACTTGACCGCTCTTGGAAAATCGGGTATCTTTCGTGTCTGAGTCTGATTAATTTTATCTGACAGCAATAACCCTTTCGCCTAAAATCTGTGCAAATTGTTTCTCAATTTCACAATATTCCTTGTATTCTGTCATAATCTGCATGCACTTATCCGGATTATTAATGATGTCCGGATTCTTGAGTTGAGCAAGAAGAGTGTTCATCCTTTCTTTGATAATTGCGTATTTAAAGTCATGCAAAAGCCTGGGGATTAACTCATTCAGTCGCTTTTCATCGGGTATGAAGTCCTGTGCCTGATTCTTGCTTAAAACATACTTGTCTTCTCCAAGTGAAGCTGCTAATTGGCTGATATCTGCATCGGGGTGAGTAAGAAAGTATTGTAGTGATGTCTTGTCGGATTTTTCCGTCAAAAGGCATGCTTCCTGCAGAATCTTTTCATAAAGTGGTGTACTTAATTGTAATTCGTCTTCCTTCAAGTCGTTGGCAATATAATTGGCTACGCTGATCGTGGGAGCTTCCATTTCGTTGTATCCGTTTTGCTCACTATCTTCGCTGGAGTTCATAGCAAGATGGCCGTATCGGATGATGGCACTGACAATGAGTTTTTCTTCCTCTTTGATTCTGTCTGAATTGCTGGTTACACTGATTGCGGTTGGAACGTTCAGTTCAGAAACGGAGGATTCTTCCGAGTCTGCATCTTGCGTATCTTTTGTACTTTTTTCTTTCTGGGCTTGGCGCATTCTTTTTGCGATTTCCGCAATGATGAGTTGTTCGCTTACACCTAAAAGAGTAGCGCATTCCTTTGCATACATTTGGCGGACAATTCCATCTGGGATTGTGGAAATACTCCCTACGATATCTTGTATCAGTTCAGCTCTTTTTATGGGGTCATCTCCACATTCATGCAGCAACAGATTTGTCTTGAATTTAATAAAATCAATTTGGTGTGATTCTATGTATTCCTGGAAGTCCTGTGCGCTTAATTTTCGGGAAAAACTGTCGGGATCGTCCCCATCAGGCAATAACAGTACTTTAACGTTCATGCTCTCTGCGAGCAGCATATCAATACCGCGCAGACTGGCTTTTATGCCGGCGTTATCTCCATCATAGAGAACTGTAATGTTATTGGTAAAGCGGTGCAGCAGATGGATTTGGCCTTCCGTTAGCGAAGTTCCCGAAGATGCTACAACATTTTCAATACCATTTTGATGCATGGAAATGACATCGGTATAACCTTCGACAAGAAAACATCTGTTCTGTTTTACGATGGCATGCTTGGCAAAATAGAGACCATAAAGCTCGTGACTTTTACTATAAATTTCAGATTCTGGGGAGTTGACGTATTTTGCTACTTTTTTATCGGATGTTAGAATTCGTCCGCCGAAAGCTACAACTTTGCCGGATATAGTATGTACGGGGAAGATGACGCGGCCGTAGTATCTGTCCATCAGGCGCCCATCATTGGATTTATAGCACAAACCTGTTTTTTCCAGATATAAAGGATTGAATCCCTGAGCAATTGCAGCTTTAGCCATTGCATCCCTTTCTTGCAGAGAAAAACCGAGCTGGAATTTCTTGATAATGTCATCGCGGAATCCTCTTTTTCGAAAATACGACATTCCGAGGGCTATTCCGTCTGCATGATTGTGCAAAATGGAAGAAAAATAATCACGTGCCCATTCGTTGAGGACAAACATGCTTTCGCGTAGGGAGGCATTTTTCTTTTCTTCTTCGGTAGCTTCTTTTTCATGCACCTCAATGCCATATTTTTTTGCCAGCCACCTCAATGCTTCAGGATAAGTCATCTGCTCGTGTTCCATAATGAAGTGGACGGCATTACCGCCTTTACCACATGAGAAGCATTTGCACAGTTGTTTGGCTGGTGAAACGACAAAACTTGGCGTTTTTTCATCATGGAATGGACATAGGCCTTTATAATTGACACCGGCTTTTCGCAATGTAACGAATTCTTTCACCACATCAACAATATCGGTGGCATTCATGATTTTATCAATAGTCCCTCTGTCAATCATTTTTGTGCGTTGGCTGATAGTTGTAAGTCGTAAGTCGTTGGGTGCTCTTGTTCCTTTTACGGTAGCGTTTTTGTTATTGTTTGATGTCAAACAAATAGGTGATTTTGGCGGTTATGGTTCCGTTGTTGGAACGGGAAAAAACGTCCTTTTTCCCATTCTTGAAAATATCTGAAAGTCCATAATAATATCTTGCATCTAACATGAAGTGCCCGATCTTGGTGTTTAATTCAATCCCAGCGCCGCCAGTTATGCCATAATCAAATTTATTGTCGATGAGCATATTGTATTGTGCGAACATGTTGTTGGGCCGATCAGGATTTCCTTCCGCATCTGTAGTCCAGATGTCGCTGCGTTCAGAATTTTCCTTTATGCAAAAACCGACTTGTGGCCCGGCAAGGACATAAAACATTGCACCTTTTTTTTCATATCCCCAACCGAGGCGTGCCAACATGGGAATTTGTATGTATGAGAGATTCCTTTGGTAGGTATCTGGCAATTCTTCGCTGTTGCTGTTCAGTACATTCTCTTTCCAACCAAGTTGATTGTAATTCAACTCTAATTGTAATGCACATAGGGCGTTGAAATATTTTTCACTGGTGAATCGCATCGTAGCCCCGAAGGTTGGCCCTATATGCATGAATTGCTTAATCGTCGGATCAAATCCTATGCTGTTGAGACTGATACCACCATTTACACCAATGGCTATCGTATTTCTACGCTCACCAACTTGCCCATATACGTGGTGTGCAAACAATAGTAGGAAACATATAAAATAGGTTCTCAACTTCATAGCTTTTCCTGCTTTTATTTTTCTGAAATTTTTTCAATATTATTATCTGGACGGTAATGGATAAACCACATACTCGAATTGATATATCCACCATTGGAAGATATCTTTCTGAATGAGATATCGCTTTGCAGAAGAGGCAAATTCTGGTGTTGCTTATTGAAATCTTCTCCATATGTGGCAAGCCCATGAATGAACGTTAAACCCGTATCATAACCTAGCAAATACATGCGTGGAGTCGTGTCGAGTATTTTTTCATGGAACCATTCCGTGTATTTGTGTTGTAAATTTCGGAGTTCTTCTGACCATGTGTTATTGAATGCGTTTGTGAACAGATAGGTATCGGCCATGTGCATTTCAGACAAGTGGGTTTGACTGAATTTCTGCCATTCTGGGTAGCCGAAGAGGGATACTTCTGTTTTAGGAAACAATTTCTTGAAATTTACAATTTTGGAAATTATATTTTTGAAATCCTCGTCGGTGGAACCATTGGCTATAAAAATTGTACGCTTTTCTTTACTGCATGCAGCCAAAATTTGTGACTGGTTCGTGTCTGACGAGAGCTCAGCTGTAGAAACTTTGTTTTCAGAGAGACGACGCTGCAGATACTCTACGAATTTTTTTTCATTTCCATTAGGGGAATTAACGAATACCGCCTTGATGTCTTTTCCGAAATTTTTGAGGAACAGGTCTGACGCGAACAGATATTTCTCTGTTTCAGGAGCATTTAACAGATATATGTAGGGATTCTCGTATACCTGGTTCGCTTTGGATGAAAAAGGTATCAGAGTCTTGATTTGTTTACTTCTTGAATATAAATGAACAGCATTGAAATGATCGAAATATAGGGGGCCAATAATCAGTTGAGTTCTTTTCTTATTGACTTCATCAAGGACAGGATAAATGGACGACTGTGCTTCTGGCTCCTCGTAAGCGTGAATCTTGATGGTGTGCCCTTCATTTTTTAAATGCTCGGCTGCCATTAATAACCCTCTATAAAATTCCGTACAGCGTTTGCCTCCGATATCTGTGGAAGAGAATGGCAGTATAATTGTAATGTCTACGGGATATTTTGCTGTGACTTGTTTTTTTTCTTCTTGCTTTATCTGTTGTTTTGAAGAGGCCGGAAAGGGAATGTTGATTTTACTTCCTTTTTCTAGTTGATATCCTGGACGATACATTTCGGGATTGGCGTTTTTTAGCTCAGTCATCGAAATGTTGTATTCTTTAGCAATACTCCATAATGTTTCCTTACGTTTAACCTTATGGGTTGTTCGCAGGTTGAGTGTATTACCTTGTATGGCAACTATTGGAATGTTTAACGTGTCCGCAATTTTTAATGTATTTAATTTGGACGCAGGATTGTATTGTTTAATTTGGTCGACGGTGACTCCGTAATTGACGGAAATTCTATATAGCGTTTCCCCCTTTTGTATGATATGTTGTTTAACTTGTATCTGTCCTAGTGCATTCGTGCAGACGAAGAGGACGGACGCTAAGATGAAGTTTTGTAATTTGCTAACTGTGATATTCATAAGGGATTTCGTTTTAGGCATTGCAAAAATACAAAAATATACGAAGAACTAGGGGCGATTATCCAAAAGAAATGCGTACTTTTGGAACAAATTAAGAACGGTTTTTTATGAGAATATTGCGTTTCCTCGTTTTTTGTTTTTTAGTGCAAAGTGCCGCTGGTATCACATGCAGTGCGCAGAGAAACAGAACCAAGAAGAAGGAAAAAGAAGAAAAGGTGTCAGTTGATTCTCTGATGAGGAACTATCGTTATCAAAGAGCGGTGGAGGTGTTGGAAGGAGAAATTGAAAAGGTAACAAAGAAAAAAGAACCTGTTGATTCTTTAGAGTTATTGTTGGACAAGGCACGTTCTGCGTCGGTTATGTTGAGTGGTACAGAGAAGGTACGTTTTATAGACAGCATGGTCGTAAATAAGCGTGACTTTATCAATGCTTATCGCATCTCGTCTGATTGTGGTACATTGTCTCCGGCAAAATCTGTGTTGCCTAAAAATATACTGCAGAAATATCCGTATGGAGAAACCGCATATCGAAACGAATTGAGTGATAGAATCTATTTTGGCGTGTTTGGAAAAAATCGTAATGAGAATGGTCTCTATGTGACGGAAAGGGTAGGAGATAACTGGGGTGAACCGAAAATGTTGCGAGGTGTGGCCGGAAACGGTAATAAGCAGGATTATCCGTATATGCTTTCGGATGGAGTGACATTATATTTTTCAGAAGAAAGTGAAGATGGGTTAGGAGGCTATGATATATATGTAACGCGTTATAGTTCGGAACGTGGCGGTTTTCTGAAGCCAGAAAACATAGGCATGCCTTTTAATAGTCCTGCCAACGATTATCTATATGTAATAGACGAAAGTAATAAAATTGGATGGTTTGCAACAGATCGGAATCAACCGGAAGATAAAGTATGTATATACATTTTTGAGCCCAATAATACGCGAGAAGTTTATGATGCTGTCGCTGTGGGTGAAGATTGGGTAAGGAATGCTGCTATGCTTGCTTCAATAAAGCCCTTGTTATTGGACAAGGTTTCTATGCAAAAGGCACAAGCCAGGTTGCAAAAAGTCTTGTCAGAACCAGCCATTCGTAATGTTGGTGCTCAAGTCAGATATATAATAAATGACGAAATTGTATATACTTCGCCATTACAATTCAAAAAGCAGGATGCGCAGAATTTAGCCTTGGAATGGTCAAAAGAACGGTCTTCTTTGCTTTCTGCAGAAGAAAAGTTGGAGCAGCTACGACGTGAGTATAAACATCAGGAAGCGACCGCTGAACAAAAGAAAGAGATTTTGGAACAAGAGCGACTTGTCAATGTTTTGCGGGAAAAGGTATCAGCTTTGGCTAAGCGTATGAGAAATGCAGAATTATCAAAGTAGTATGGCTATGGAGTGTGTCACAAAGTAGCGGTTTTTGCTTATTATTTAGGGTTATTCAGGAGGTACCCGAAAAAATCTAATGGCATATGAAGATGATAGGCTATGATCTCTTTATATGCCATATTTCATTGCCATTAGAACGGTAATCTTCTTTTTATTCCGGTTCATCTCTACATCATTCTCCAATGGGGCTGCCATACAATGATGTACACTCTTGATGGCTCTGGTCCATAGTCAATCCGCATGTAGGAATATGGACAAATTGCATTCGAAGCGCTTTTTGAGAGTGAAAGTCTGTTTGCTTGTATATGTGCAGAGTGTATACAGAAGGCAGGATGGCAGTCTTTACTTTCGTAAATCCTAAAGTACTGATAGAATTTTCTATAAGTACTTTAGGATTTTTTGTCAGTAGGACTGTGAAGCCGAGATGCGGCAATACAATTATAGCTCTATGGACATTCTTATGATTAAAATGAAAAGAATCCGCCTTCAAAAAAATGTTTTGTGGCGGATTCTTTACGGTTATTGGGAGAGCTATCTTTTAACGTGGAGGGCCCTCTGTCTAATCGGGCGTCGAGAAGATTATGCCTGGAAACGTTTGCTGGCTCGTAGTAGGTGCCGCATCATGCTGATTAATTCTTGTGTTTCCTGCAACGTGTTCAGGTATAGTAGGGAGGTCCTAATGTTTTCATTGCCTTGCTGTATCCGATCTTGTTGACGATGGCGCATTTGCGAAAGTCTGGCTTTTAGGGCATTACCATCAACAAGTAATATGTCTGCCTGCGCAAAGTCTCCAGAACGAACAGAGTTTTCAATTTGCTCCAAATAATGGTCGATATCCGTCCTTAAACTGTTCAACTCTTCTGCGTAGGTTGTTGGCAACGGATTGAAATTGTTGTCTACATGCTCTTCGCACGGTTCCAGCATTCGTTTTAAGCAGTAAATAATTTGAGAACAACTGTTGCAGCCTAGATGGAACCAAGTATTTTTTTCTACGGCTTGAAGATATTCAATTTTCCTCATTCCGAGGATTTCCTTACGCCGATATCGTTTCCATACACTTTTTTGATTCGAAATGATGTCGTCTACCTGCCGTAGTTGTTTAATGTTTTCAGACACCAATCCTTCGATAATGTTTCGGTAGGTTTTTCGCGTAAATTCAATCATGTCGCTTTGAGTTTGGCTGACGTGTTTTTTAAGCATTATCCAAGTTTGTGCTTTGTCCGTGCATCTTACAAGTTGTCTGAATAAGGTATCAACATTTTCGGCTTGTGCTTGTTGCTTCTTAAATTTACGGTTGTTGTTAATCAATACTGCTGCTAATATACATACAACGATTGCCATAGCAATACCTCCACCTAAATGATTCAGCGTGGTAATTGCAAAACTCATGATAAATGCGGCACCCGCAGTAATAAACCAGCCGCCAATTACAGTAATAACACCGGTTATGCGGTATACCGCGGTTTCTCGTCCCCAGGCACGGTCAGCCAAGGATGTACCCATAGCAACCATGAATGCGACATACGTTGTAGAAAGAGGTAATTGGAAACTTGTACCGACTACGATCAGTAGACCTGCTAAAACTAAGTTGACGGCTGCTCGGACCTGGTCAAAAGCAGCTCCCTCTTCGAGAACAATTCCGTCGGAATCAAATCTGGTATTAATCCAATTTTTTACGGATCGCGGGACATAGCGATTAATGATACTGGTCGTATTTAATACGCTTCTTACAGTTTTTCTAGCAAGTTTTGAGGAACTGAAGACTTCTTCACTATCGTCTTTGCGTGATAAATTGACGGTGGTTTCAACTACTTTTTGTGCCTTTCGTGATGTGGAAATGGCTATCGTCATGATGATGCCTGCTAATACTAGAAAAAGTTGTTTGTGTGGGAGAGTCGAGGGCCCTGCCAATACATTCATATAATAGGTATTGGCACTTTGTCCGTTTCCGTTTGCGGTGAAGTCTAAATATGATTCTAAGCCAGCTAGGGGCGTTCCAATAAAGTTGACCAAATCATTTCCTGCAAACGCCATTGCGAGAGAGAATGTCCCAAACAATACGATTAATCTAAAAATATTTGCCTTCAGAAGATGTAAGATCTCCATCATGATGGTAAAGGAAATGATGGAAATAACTATGATATATAGATTATTATCAGCAATCCACTCGGGAGTCCATCCTATTATCTGTAGAAGTTGCGAGTTTTTCATACCGCTAACCAGGAGAAAATAGAATATAGAGGTAACGGATAACCCGCCAAATATAGCAATGGACCAACGCAGGTGTTTTTGATAATTAAAGGTAAAAATAATACGAGTGATCCACATCACGAGAAAACCAAAAACGAAGGCTATCGCTACAGACATAAAGATGGCGATGATAACGGAGAGAGCCTTATCTGTATTAATGAGTTCAGCATAGGTTACGCCGCCAGCCAGAACTTTCGACATTGCTAATGCAGAACTACCTCCCAAGAGGCCGAACACCATAGAAACGGTGGTGGAGGTTGGCATACCTAGCGTATTGAAAATGTCGAGAAGAATTACATCTGTGGCTGCTACGCCAAGGAAAATGCACATGACATCGTCTAATGTATAGTAAACGGGATTTAGTATGCCATGGCGAGCAATATCCATCATTCCACTACTTGTTGACGCGCCAACAAAGATACCGACGGCGGCCACAATTAGCACAGTTCTGAACTTTGCTGCTTTTGCTCCTATTGCTGGACTAAGAAAATTTACTGCATCATTGGCAACCCCTACAGAAAGGTCGAAAGTCGCTAGTATAAAAAGGAATATTAAGATTCCAAAGTAGAAAAAATCCATAAATGTTAGATTGTTTTTGCAAAGATAAGATATTCTTAAAGTTCTACATAATGTTTTTTTGTTTTTTTTACGTCTTTCTGAATGTAGGAGATTTGTGACCTATGCTATTGTCATGGGGGGTGTGTAATTATATTGTCTATGTTATAAATGTCAGATTTACAGAATTCTATATAATGAAATGAGCCAGTATAAATGATGTTATTGTGTTTTGTAATCGTATATGTACATCTAGCCATTATGTGGTACTTGGTAGGAAATAGTGTTTTATTTTAACGGGCTTTTATGAGTTGCAGTAATTTTTCTTCAAATAAAATATGTTGCCCGGTTTGGTGAGTCGACGTATGATTTAATCTTGTGTATCAATGAGCTATTTTATTAGAGGACGTTCATCTTCTTCTAAACATCATGGAATAGTGGCAATAAAAAGAATGCCTAGTTGGGCATATTCCAAAGTATTTCCTTACTTTTGCATAAATCATATCAGTCGCTAAATATGAAACAGAATCTAGTTACCATTGCAAACCTTTCAAAAGAAAAAATTGAGTATCTAATTGAAATGGCGTGTGAGTTTGAAAAACATCCCAATCGGAAAATTTTAGATGGTAAGATTGTCGCAACTCTGTTCTTCGAACCGTCAACTCGAACCCGTTTATCTTTTGAAACGGCAGCCAATCGTTTAGGAGCCAAAGTTATTGGATTTACAGATCCCAAGGTAACGAGTTCCACGAAGGGTGAAACTTTGAAAGATACGATAATGATGGTATCCAATTATGCAGATGTAATCGTTATGAGGCATTTTCTTGAAGGAGCAGCAAGATATGCAAGCGAGGTATCACCGGTACCGGTCATAAATGCTGGCGATGGAGCTAATCAACATCCTACTCAGACTTTGCTGGATCTTTATTCCATATATAAGACCCAAGGCACTTTGGAAAATCTCAATATATATTTGGTCGGAGATTTGAAATATGGGCGTACAGTGCATTCCTTGCTGATGGCTATGAGGCACTTTAATCCAACGTTTCATTTTATAGCTCCAAGCGAATTGAAAATGCCTGATGAGTATAAGGAATATTGTGCAGAGCATGGTATTAAATATACAGAAACAGAACAATTTAATGAGGATGTTATTAGTGGCGCAGACATTCTCTATATGACGCGAGTACAACGTGAGCGTTTTACTGATTTAATGGAATATGAACGAGTCAAGAATGTTTATATCCTAAAAGCTTCCATGTTGAAAAATGCACGCAGTAATATGAAAATATTACATCCGCTTCCTCGAGTAAATGAGATCGCATATGATGTAGACGACAATGTTCATGCTTATTATTTTGAACAGGCACGGAATGGCTTGTATGCGCGAGAAGCTATCATATGTGACGTTTTGGGGATTACTTTGGATGAGATAAAGAATAATTAAGATTTTTCAATCTGAGCAATAATGCAGATTTTGACCGCTAATTGAAAACACTTATGAAAAGAGATCATTTAATGGTGGCAGCAATAGAAAATGGAACTGTCATTGACCATATACCCAGCTCAAAACTTTTTGATGTAGTGAATTTGTTGCATCTTTCGGAGATACATAATTCATCTATAATGATGGGATATAATTTGAAGAGTAATAAGTTTCATCATAAAAGTATCATAAAAGTAGAAAACCGCTTTTTTACAGATGCGGAGCTGAATTCGCTTTCGGTCATAGCGCCGAATGTTACGTTATGTACGATAAAAGACTATGAAGTTGTTGAAAAAAGGAAGGTGAGTCTGCCCAAGGAGATACGTGGAGTGATATGTTGCGGAAATCCCAAATGTATCACAAATAATGAACCAATGGATACGATTTTTCACGTGACTGATTCTGAAAAAGGCATTGTTCGGTGTCATTATTGCGAAAAGGAGCAATCTTTGGAACAGGTAAAATTGGTGGACAAACAGTAATTTTGTAATTGTGAACCGTGTTACTTAAAGAAATATATTATGAAAAGGGATTCAGAAATCTTTGATTTAATAGAACAAGAAAGGCAGAGGCAAATTCGTGGTATTGAGTTAATAGCTTCTGAAAATTTTGTCAGTGAGCAGGTGATGCAGGCAATGGGGTCATGTTTGACGAACAAATATGCTGAAGGCTATCCGGCTAAACGATATTACGGAGGATGTGAAATCGTCGATAAGACAGAAACGCTTGCAATAAAACGAGTCTGTGAACTATTTGATGCGGAATATGCTAATGTACAGCCTCATTCAGGGGCGCAGGCAAATGCTGCTGTGCTGTTGGCAGTATTGAAGCCGGGTGATACTTTTATGGGATTGAACCTGGAACATGGTGGCCATTTGTCACATGGTTCAAAAGTAAATATCTCAGGAATCTTATATAATCCGATAGGCTATAATCTAAATCAGCAAACGGGTTTGGTGGATTATGACGAGATGGAGAAGTTAGCGCTTGCTCACAAGCCCAAATTGATTATTGGTGGTGGCTCGGCATATAGCAGAGAATGGGATTATGAGAGAATGCGTGAAATTGCGGATAAAGTAGGAGCCATATTCATGGTAGATATGGCGCATCCTGCCGGGTTGATTGCGGCCGGATTGTTGAAAAATCCTGTAAAATATGCGCATATTGTAACTTCAACCACACACAAAACATTGCGTGGCCCACGAGGAGGAATAATTCTTATGGGAAAAGATTTTGAGAATCCATGGGGATTAAAAACGCCCAAGGGGCAGCCTAAAATGATGAGCCAAATTTTAAATAGTGCAGTATTTCCCGGTACGCAAGGAGGGCCATTGGAGCATGTTATTGCAGCAAAAGCTGTAGCTTTTGGGGAGGCTCTTCAACCTGAATTTAAGGAATACGCTTTGCAGGTTAAGAAAAATGCAGCATGCTTGGCGGCAGAACTGATGAATAGGGGATTTGCTATCGTTAGTGGAGGCACGGATAATCATAGTATGTTGGTGGATTTACGATCAAAATATCCTGAACTTACCGGCAAGGTTGCAGAGCAGGCATTGGTGGCTGCAGATATTACGGTAAATAAAAACATGGTGCCATTTGATTCCAGAAGTGCATTCCTCACTTCCGGTATACGATTGGGAACACCAGCCATAACGACAAGAGGTGCGAAGGAAGGACTGATGAAAGAAATTGCCCGCATGATTGAGATGGTGTTGAATGCCCCTGAAGATCAGCAAGTGATTGCAAAAGTTCGTTCGGAAGTAAATGAAATGATGGGAACTTACCCACTTTTTGCATATTAATTCATTTATTTATAAAGTCTGCTATATGTGTATTATGTTGCGTATAGCAGATTTTTATTTGTAATGGAATGTTTTTAAGTTGAGTGAAAAAATAAATAAGGAGGCAGAAAATGATTGAACGGGGACGTTGTCCATTTCTTATATTATTAGTCGTATGTTTTTTATCTTCTTTCAGCAGTGTCGGGAGATGTAATGATTACGAATCGTTTTTTATTAGCAAGTTATCAGGAAAGGAATCTGCTTATCCGGAGTCAAAACAATTGAAAACGAAACGTATAGCACAAGAAAGAAACAAAATTTGGAAGGCGTGGGTAAGGGCCAATCAGCATGTGGAAGAGGAATCATTGGCAGGACTGGCACAGTTGACAACTTCATCTCGTGGCAGTTGGACTTTACCGAAAGAATTGGAGCCCAATGCCATAATGCCATATTATTATGGCTATATCGGTAGTAAACCGCAGGCGGGCTTTCCGTTTTTCCTTTATCTTCACGGTTCAGGTCCCAAAGATGCAGAATGGGCGACAGGCCTTAAACTGGCGACTGAGGTTTTTCCGGATACGTCGCTGGTATATTTCATTCCGCAAATACCCAATGAGGGAGAGTATTATCGTTGGTATCAACGCTCCAAGCAGTTTGCGTGGAATAAATTATTCAGACGAGTATTATTGGATGAAAATATAGATCCGGACCGCCTGTATCTTTTCGGAATTTCTGAAGGCGGATATGGTAGTCAGCGATTGGCATCCTTTTATGCAGACTATTTGGCAGCTGCCGGTCCTATGGCGGGTGGAGAACCGTTGAAGAATGCGCCGGCGGAGAATTGCCGTAAAATTGGTTTTAGTCTGTTGACTGGTGAGTTGGACCGTGGATTTTATAGAAACATTCTAACGAATTATACACGAGCTGCTTATGATAGTCTGGAAAACATCTATCCAGGTGATTTTAAACATCGGATACAATTGATTCCCAAATGTGGCCATGGTATAGATTATCGTCCTACGGTTCCTTGGTTAAAGACCTTTCGACGTAATCCCTGGCCTAAGGCTTTTTCGTGGGAGGATTTCGAAATGGACGGGCAGCATCGTCAGGGATTTTATAATATCGTAGTAGAGGAGCGGCCGGACGCAGATAAGCGTACTCGTTATGATGTGGAAATTAACGATAACTCTATTGATATAACAGTTCGGACGGTACAATACAAGGTGGTAGAGAAGGACTCCATTTGGGGAATTGAACTCAAATTTAATCGAGAATACCAAATGGCAGAAAACGGAAAATTCACAGTATATTTAAATGAAAAGTTGGTAGATTTGAGCCGGTCTGTACGCCTGACAGTCAACGGGCGATTGGTACATGATGGAGAATTGGTTTGTACAACAACGCATATGTTGAATAGCTTGTTGGTTTTTGCCGATCCTCAACGAATCTATCCGGCAGCGATTAGCGTTACTCTTTAAGAATCGTCTGCTTAGGGCAAGATATTTGAAAAAAGTACAGATATAGTGGTTTCATATTGAAAATATTCTTACTTTTGCAACAAGAAAGATTCTAAAATATAAACACATGAAAAAGACAATTCTTGTGACAGGTGGAACCGGGTTTATTGGTTCACACACGACAGTAGAACTGCAGAATGCTGGCTATGATGTTGTTATTATTGACAATCTTAGCAATTCCAAAGCTGATGTAGTTGATGGTATTGAGAAAATTACAGGCATTCGTCCCGCTTTTGAGGAAGTTGATTGCTGTGATTTCCCCAAATTGGAATCTGTTTTCCAAAAATATCCGGGTATAAGTGGTATTATCCATTTTGCTGCCTCCAAGGCTGTCGGCGAAAGTGTGCAGAAGCCGTTGATGTATTATGAAAACAACTTGGTGAGCTTGATTAACCTCTTGAAGTTGATGCCGAAATACGATGTTAAGGGAATCATTTTCTCTTCTTCTTGTACGGTATACGGGCAGCCAGATCCCGAGAATCTTCCTGTTACGGAAAATGCTCCTTTGAAGCAGGCAGAAAGCCCTTATGGAAATACAAAGGCGATCAATGAAGAAATCATTCAGGATTACGTGAAGAGTGGAGTGCCCATTTCAGCCATATTGCTTCGCTACTTCAATCCGATTGGTTCTCACCCGTCTGGTATTATTGGTGAAATGCCTAATGGTGTTCCGGCCAACTTGATTCCTTATTTGACGCAGACAGCTATCGGAATACGTGAATGTCTTTCTGTATTTGGGGACGATTATGATACTCCTGATGGTTCTTGCATTCGTGATTTCATATACGTCGTAGATTTGGCTAAGGCTCATGTTGCTGCGATGGAACGTATCCTTTCTGGAAAGAATACTGATCCTGTAGAAATTTATAATGTCGGAACAGGGCATGGAGTCAGTGTCTTTGAATTGATTAACACTTTTGAAAAGTGTACCGGTGTAAAATTGAACTATAAGGTTGTTCCACGTCGTCCCGGTGACATTGAGAAGGTTTGGGGCAATGTGGATAAGGCTAATAAGGTCTTGGGCTGGAAGGCTGAGCATACCTTGGAGGATGCACTGCGCTCTGCCTGGAATTGGCAGAAGGTACTTCGTGAGAGAGGTATCATGTAAATTCATGTTTTGATTAAGTCCATATGTACAATAAAGGACCTTAACGCTCGCAGGGGTATTAAGGTCCTTCTCAATATATAATAGACGGTGAGCAGTAATTCGTATCGTAATATACCATTGCCTTCATATGTTATAGAAGAAGATAAACTTCGTGGAAATTTAAGAAATATCGCTTATATAGCAGATGCGGCTGGTGTGGAATTCATTTTGGCTTTCAAGGCCTTCGCGCTGTGGAAAACGTTTCCGATTTTCAGAGAATACATAAAGCATACAACGGCCTCGTCGCTTTATGAAGCAAAGTTGGCTTATGAGGAGTTTGGATCAAAAGCGCATACTTATTCACCAGCATATGAGAAAGGAACTTTTCCGGAAATCGTAAAATATAGTAGTCATATAACATTTAATACTTTGACACAATATGCTCGTTTTTATCCGGATGTGCGAGAGAGCGGTGAAGATGTTTCATGTGGTATAAGAATCAATCCGGAATATAGTGAGATAAAGACGGAATTATACAATCCTTGTGCGCCCGGTTCTCGTTTTGGGATATTGGCTTCACAGTTGCCTGCAACTTTACCCGTTGGAATTGAAGGCTTTCATTGTCATAATCATTGTGAAAGTTCTTCACAGGCATTTGAGCATTCATTACGTCATGTCGAGGAGAAGTTCGGAAAATGGTTTGGCCAGATCAAATGGATTAATTTTGGCGGTGGCCATCTTGTCAACCGTGATGATTATGACTGCGAGCATCTGATTACGACACTTCGTGCTTTTCGTCAGCGTTATCCTCATTTAAAGGTTATCTTAGAGCCAGGTTCAGCGTTTGCATGGCAAACAGGACCTCTTGTGGCAGAGGTAGTCGATATTGTGGAAAACGACGGCATAAAAACGGCGATTTTGAACGTTAGTTTTACATGTCATATGCCCGATTGTCTGGAGATGCCTTATCACCCGGAAGTACGGGGTGCTGTTGTCATGGCTGGAGATGATGCTTTGGGTCATGAGCGTGAGTGGAATGTCTATCGCTTGGGAGGAAATAGTTGCCTTTCGGGGGATTACATGGGATACTGGCGTTTTGACAAGGAGTTGGTGCTGGGAGATACAATCATTTTTGAAGACATGATACATTATACCAGTGTCAAGACAAATATGTTTAATGGCATACATCATCCTTCTTTTGTAATGCAGCATAGTGATGGCCGAATGGAAATCCTTCGGACGTTTTCTTATGAAGATTATAAGAACAGAATGGATTGATAAAAGTTAATTTTAAATCGATAAAAATACAGGATTATGAAAAAAGTTGATCTTCCCGAGAATGCTTTTCGAGAATTGGAGAAAGGTGAGACGTATGAACCCGTGATGAGTCCTTCTGTAAAATATAGGGAAGTGACACCATGGTCTATATTTTGGGGAATTCTGATGGCTGTTATTTTTTCTGCAGCTACAGCTTATTTGGGATTGAAGGTCGGACAGGTGTTTGAGGCTGCGATACCTATTACGATCATCGCGGTAGGTCTGAGCGGTGCTACACATCGAAAGGATCCTTTGGGAGAAAATATTATTATTCAGAGTATTGGTGCTTGTTCGGGTATGATTGTAGCAGGTGCTATTTTCACTTTACCCGCGTTGTATATATTGCAGTGCAAGTTCCCGGAAATCACAGTGGACTTTTTCAGAGTATTTATGGCATCGCTTTTGGGGGGAATATTGGGCATTTTGTTTCTTATCCCTTTCCGCAAGTATTTTGTAAAAGATATGCACGGAAAATATCCGTTTCCAGAGGCTACGGCATCTACGCAGATTTTGTTGAGTGGCGAAAAAAGCGGAAGTCAGACCAAGCCCCTGTTAGTGGCTGGTTTGATTGGTGGCCTTTACGATTTTGCCGTAGCTTCTTTTGGTGCCTGGAGTGAGAATTTCACGAGTCGTGTTTGTGAGGCCGGAAGTGTGGTGGCTGATAAATTCAAATTGATGTTCAGTGTTAACACCAGTGCAGCTTTATTGGGTATGGGCTATATTGTCGGACTGAAGTATGCTACGATTATATGTGCTGGTTCAATTCTGGTTTGGTGGGTTATCGTTCCTTGTGTAGCCTTGCTGTTTCCCGAATTGGAAGTGTCAGCTGGAGTTGCTGCTTCCTCAGCATCACCGGAACAAATTTTTAATTACGCCAAAAGTATCGGTATTGGTGGTATTGCAATGGCTGGTATCATTGGGGTGTGCAAAAGTTGGGGCGTGATTAAGAGTGCTTTTGCGTTAGTGAAGATGATTTTCCATAAGGGCGATGTCGTTGAGGAGGAAGTGCGTACACAGAAAGATCTGTCCATGAAGATTATTGCTATAGGATCATTGTTGACTATTGTTGTGACTTCATTGTTTTTCTATTTTGGAGTGATGGATGGCAATCTGTTGTTTACTGTAGTTGGTATATTGATAGTGGCATGCATCTCATTTCTCTTTACAACGGTGGCGGCAAATGCTATTGCCATTGTAGGCAGTAACCCGGTTTCGGGTATGACTTTGATGACGTTGATCCTTTCGTCCATTATCATGGTACTTGTCGGTCTGAAGGGAACAGGTGGTATGGTTGCGGCTTTGATCATGGGAGGTGTTGTGTGTACGGCTCTTAGCTCAGCCGGAGCGTTTATTACTGACTTGAAAATTGGTTACTGGTTGGGAGCAACCCCCAAAAATCAGGAGGCATATAAGTTCCTTGGGATACTGGTGAGTGCTGTAACTGTTGGAGGAGTGATAATGATTCTGAACAAGGCGTATGGTTTCACTCCTGATAATGCTGACGTGATGGCAGCCCCCCAGGCACGCGCCATGGCTGCGGTCATTGAGCCGCTGATGAGTGGTGAAGGAGCTCCCTGGCTGCTCTATGGTATCGGTGCAGTTATTGCAATTGTTTTGAACTTTATGGGCGTGTCGGCTTTGGCTTTTGCTTTGGGTATGTTTATCCCTCTGCAATTGAATTTACCACTGATGGTCGGAGGTGCTGTTAACTGGTATGTGACCAGCCGTTCGCGAAGTGCCGAAGAAAACCGTCTGAGAGGGGAGAAAGGGACATTGCTGGCATCTGGCTTTATTGCAGGTGGTGCTTTGATGGGGGTTGTCAGTGCAGCTCTGCAATTTGGCGAAATCCATCTTACCATTCCAGAATGGGGCGCAACGATAGGAGCTCAGTGGTTGTCATTGCTGATGTATCTCTGTTTGATACTTTTCCTGATTAAGTATTCCATGGGGGCAGGTCGGCAAAAAATGTAGTTGTCCGGAGCATTTTTGAATATGCCAACTATGCGATATGGATGGAAAAAAGAGTGGAAATTTTGTTGTTCCCATAAAAATATGTAATTTTGCACCGCCGTTACGAGATAATGGCATTTAATTCAAACCTATTAAAATTAAGTAAGGAAAATGGCAACTAAAATTAGATTGCAGCGTCATGGCCGTAAAGGTTATGCATTCTACAGCATTGTTATTGCTGACGTAAGAGCACCACGTGATGGTAAATTTATTGAAAAGATTGGTACCTATAATCCTAACACCAACCCTGCTACAGTAGATTTGAATTTCAACCGTGCGCTTTATTGGGTGGAAGTTGGTGCGCAGCCCACTGATACTGTTCGGAATATCCTTTCAAGCGAAGGCGTTATGCTGATGAAGCATTTGAAGGGTGGCGTTCGTAAGGGCGCGTTCGACGAGGCTGCTGCTCAGGCTAAGTTTGACGCATGGAAGCAGACAAAGGATGCAAAAGTTTCGGCTCTTGTCGGTAAGAATGAGGCTGAAAAGAAGGCAGCATATGAAGCACGTCTTGCTGCAGAAAAGGCAGTGAATGCTAAGATTGCAGAGAAGGTAGCTGAGAAGAAGGCTGCTGAAGCTGCAGCAAAAGCAGAAGCCGAGGCTGCTGCAAATGCGCCTGCTGAGGAAGTTGAAGCTCCGGCAGAAGAGGCATAATGTATTTTAATTGGCAGCAATATTATTAGTATTGACTGTTAATTCCTTTCTTCAAAACGAAGGCATGCTTAGTTAGAATGATAAATTGCTAAGCATGCCTTTCGTTTCTTAATAAGAAGAGTCCCACTTGTCGGGTAAATCGTGTCGGTGTTCTTTTGTTGCAATATCATCTGTTAAGTGGGGCCGGTCTACAAACAGAAGTACTGATTGTTTTTTCTAAAGTAAGGATAGAATTTTCTAAAGTACTGAGAGTTTTTACAAACGTACTGACTGTTTTTACGGTGATTTTTCCTGGTAAAAGTATGGCTGCCGATTATAGGTGTACACACATCTGGGGTATGATGATGGAATGGTGGACGGTGATTTCGTTTGGAACCTTTCGTTTTTACGTTCCGGTTGAAGTGAAAACTGAATTTCAACCTTCAGCGGTTGATATCTTGCATAACTTGAATAATTTGTCATATTTGCTTAATGGTCAGGATAGTACCGGGATTTGGTGCACGGCCTTCCTTGGCGTTGGATGATGTACGTTAATGGCGATGTAACAAAGTATCCAAGAGGAGAATAGAATACGTTGACCCATATTTTGGGTCAACGTAAAAAGCTGAGGAGTAAATCTGATAAAATAGTACCTTTGCCAGCAACGAATCATGCTCAGTTATGGAAACCAGCGGTTATCGTCTCCTTCTTCCTGAAGGAACATTGGATTATTTCATCATTTCGGATGTAAAGGAAGCAGTACGGAAATAGTGATTTACCTGGAGGAGAAGAACGAAGTTCCCGGTGAATACTCAAACACACAAGTGGAAAGCAAAGGCTTTTATGAACCGGTAGAAGTTCAGGACTTCCCGATTCGTGGCAAGAAGCTTTTCCTGAACATCCGTCGTCGCCGATGGATTGTAAAGAATGATGGACGCTATGTGAGCCGTAACTGGAAACTGGTTGCAGAAGGCAGCCGTATGACGCATGACTTTGCGTCTTTTTTAAAAGAACTATATTGATACTCTTCCTGTAAGCTGCAAGCTTCTAGGCCTTTTCTTCGGAGTAAATGGTGAACTTCTTGAGCGTCAGTACCGTAATCATCTGAGCGGTTACATGAGTTGGAACCAGCTGTCCCATGCGGAAGAATGGGTGCTCTTCGAAAAGAATATCGGTCCGTATGTGGGCATTGATGACGTCAGCCTGTCACAGGGCGAACTCTATACAATCCTGATAAACAAGGAGAGAAAAGGACGTTCGGGAAGCATCATCGCAATCATAAAGGGTACGGATGTCAGGACTGTCACATCCGTACTGCTGAAACTCTCCAGACACAGACGTTTCCAGGTCAGGGAGATAACCCTGGACATGACTCCGAACATGGAACAGACGGTACGTACCTGTTTCCCGGCCGCACGCCGTGTGACGGACCGTTTCCACGTGCAGAAGCTGGCTTATGAAGCGGTTCAGGAGATGAGGGTGAAGGCACGCTGGGCAGCCTTGGATGAGGAATCCATACAGATGGCATATGCCAGGGCATGCGGAAAGATATATCGTGCTCCGGTATTTGAGAACGGGGATTCAAGGAAACAGCTGCTGGCCAGAAGCATCTGTCTTCTCTACAAAAAAGAATCCTTATGGACCGAATCACAGCGCGTGCGTGCCGGTATTCTCTTCAGAGAGTATCCTGATATAAAGAAAGCATACTATCTTTCCATGAGACTGGGATTAATTTACCATCAATGCAGACATAGGGACGTGGCATTGACAAGACTTGCTATGTGGTATGACGAAGTAGACAAATCAGGTTTCCTTGCCTTTGGAAGAGTCGCCAGATCCATACAGACACATTATCCGGAAATCATAAACTTTTTTGAAAAGCGTTCCAAAAACGCTGCATCTGAATCTTTCAATGCTAAAATAAAGAACTTTCACGCGCAGTTCAGGGGAGTTAAAGACAAGGCTTTCTTTTTGTTCAGACTGACTAAAATTTATGCATAGACAATGAATCCCTCAGCTTTTTACGTTGACCCGTTTTGACCCATAGAAACGCTATATTCTGCTTCCGTCCGGAAACGAAAAAAGCCCTGATTCTGTTGTGAATCAGAGCTTTTCCTAATTTTACTTTGTAAGTTGGCGGCGCGTACGGGACTAACGGAGTCTTTAATCAAAACCGATATTCAGTCTGTTATAAGAATCTTCCATAAAAAGCACCCAGCTCTGCACCTGCTTCATTTCTATGTTTTTCCGATAGGAATTTGCCTTGTTCCAACATTACAAAGTTAATGATTTATATTGGATAATCAAGCGGATAAACATTATTAATGCCAATCAGACTTTCAAGAATGTAGCTACCAAGAGGAAAGGAACGATGAGATTATGTAATGTAATCAAGCTGTACTTCACTTGTAACATCCATTTATCAAATAAATTGAGTTTAATATAGCAACGCTTTGAGGAATAAAAAATATTTCATTAAATTTGCGTGATAGTTTAATTTATTAGATTTACAGCTATGAATAAAGACTTGAATAGAATTAAGGTTGTCTTAGTGGAGAAACACCTGACAAGCAAATGGCTTGCGGAAAAATTAGGTAAGTCAACTTGTACAGTGAGCAAATGGTGCTCTCAAAAGTCACAACCAGATTTGCAGACCATGAACCAGATTGCGACTCTGCTTGACGTGAAATTAAGCGAACTTATTGTGGATTGAGAGATATCTTTTCAAGTTTATTTAACGTACGACAATGAAAATTCCATTTGCGATATCAGCAAGAACAGCGCATCTTATTGGTATGGAGAACTTTGCCAATGCTGAAGGAGCTATTATAGAGCTGGTAAAGAATGCTTATGACGCGGATGCGGATACTTGTGTAGTAGTGGCAGATATCCGAGAAGATAATGTAAAATCCAAACTGTTCATAATTGATAATGGTTCAGGAATGACAGATGAAATTATCATCAAGCATTGGATGACAATTGGCACGGATGATAAGCTTCTCAATGCCCGTTCTTCAAATAAAAAGCGTGTTAAAAGTGGGGCAAAAGGTATTGGTCGATTTGCTTTGAACAGATTAGGGACTTCTGCAGAGATGTTGTCTTTTGCTAGTAACGAGTTTGGCAAAGGTTATGTGTGGAATGTTGATTGGAAAAAGTTTGATAAAGCACGTGTGCTTTCGGATGTAGAAGCAAACTTAGAAGAAATTACTATTGACTATTTGGCAGGTAAACTTAATGAATATGGCATTAACAGATTGCCAATATATGACAAATTAGTTTCTGAAAATTTTCACGGAACAATCCTTTGTATATCCCATCTGAATGACGATTGGAATGACGATGCTCTGAATGGATTGTTGAAGAACCTTGAGATGCTCATCCCCGCAGAGTTACAATCATCTTTTGAATTGTATCTGTACAAGATGCATGATTTGCAGTGGAGTGGAAAGGTTAATCCGATGGAGTATGAGGATTATGACTATAAAATTTCTGCTCAGTATGAAGGAGGTCGTGAAATACAGATAAAGATTGAGAGAAATGAATTGAACTTTTCTAAACTTGAAACATTTTACAGCAAAGTATTTCTGCGAGATGCAATGAAAGTAGAACCATTTCGTTTAGAGGATTTTCAAAAAAGAGAAATCACTCAAACTATTCAAATAAACGAAAAGGTTGATGCTAATCTGCTAGAGCAGGTCGGGAAATTTGGATTTACATTCTTCTTTCTAAAAAATACGTTAAAGGATGATCGAGACAAGGATGGGAATCAAAAATATCCATACAATTTATTTGATGAATCAGCCCGTACTCATTGGCTTGACAGGTTTGGCGGTGTGCGTATCTATCGCGATGAGTTCCGTGTCCGTCCGTACGGAGAGAACGGGGATGATTGGTTGGGTTTAGGTCGCAGACAGGCAAAGAGTCCTGGTGGTGCCGGTCAGAAAATGGGCGGTTATAGAATCCGTCCCAATCAGATTGCTGGTGTCGTCAAGATTTCAAGATTGACAAATGCGGCTTTCGAGGATAAATCAAGTCGAGAGGGTATTCAAGAAAATGCGGTTTTCGCTTTGTTTAAAAATCTGTTGTTGCAGATAATCTCGGCTTTCGAGCTTGATCGTAATACCATCATGTACAATCTGTCGGAACTGTACAAAGAAGAACATCCACAGACAGCACAAGCAAAGGAGATTGCCAATAAGGCTCTTGAGTCTAAAGATGAGAATTTGTCGAAAGAAGCAGAAGATTTAAAGATTCTTGCTGCTGATTATAAGTCTTTGGAGACAGAACTCAGTGACAAGGAGGCTGAACTTTCAATGCTTCGTGGACTGGCGAGTATGGGAATATCTTCTGCTACATTTACCCATGAACTCCGAAGCGTAATGCTTCGTCTTTTACCGAGAAACGAGTTGCTTAAGAATATTCTTCTGCAATATCTACCAGAAAAACAGTTTGAAGGAATGCGTTTCGACAATCCATATCAGGAGTTAAGAAACATGAAAGCAGAAGACGAGAAACTTTATAATTGGCTCCTTTATTCTTTAAACTCAATACGTCGAAGTAAAAGGGATTGGGTAGATATTGATTTGTCGAATTACTTTACTTTGTTTATTGAGTCATGGAAGCCTATCCTATTAAGAAAATTGATACATATTGATCTCCAATTAATAAACATGGATGGTACGTTCCTAAAAGGATTCGAAATGGATTTGGATAGTATATTCAATAATTTTGTAACAAATTCCATATCTGCATTCCTCACTTCAAAGGAAGAGAATAAAACGATTTCAGTACGTGTGAGCAATGACCATGGATATGCTGTAATAGATTTTGTTGATAATGGTATCGGACTTTCTCAAGAATATAAAAATACCCCAGATGTTATTTTTAATGCTTTCGAGACATCTATAGTGGATAATCAGAACAATAAGATTGGCACTGGCATGGGATTGTTTATCGCGAAAGGCATTATCAGCAAATATCCGGATGCAATGATTGCATTACTGCCTGTTGAGAAAGGCTTTGGAATAAGAACAATATTTAAGATCAAATAATTATGAACGATAAAATCAGATTAGTCTATTTAGATGAAGATGAGGGCTGGCAGTCACAAGCTCATTCTGTACTGAAGAACGACTTTCAGCTTCACATTCCACAATCTATGCCTCAAAATATAGAAGATATTTGGCGGGAGATATGCGAATTCGATGCACAAGCTGTATTAATTGATTATCGCTTGAATAATACAGGGGTAGTATCATATACTGGCGATGATGTGATACATGTACTTCATCGTCACAACAAACATCTACCAATGTTCATTATAACATCATTTGAGAGTAATGCATTAATAGAGTGTAAAGAAGCCCAAATAATCCGTGGTAAAGAATTATTTACTGATGCAAATCAGTACGAAAAGCTAAAGAGTATTATTACGGCAAATGTAAATAATTACAATAGTCGTAAGGCTTCGGCTGAAAATATAATTAAACATCTTCAAGATAAAGTTTCCAAAGGAGAGAACTTGACAAATGAAGAGTCGGTCGCAAGGTTTGAGGCTGAACTTTACTTGTCAGAGTTGGATTTGGATAATAGCGTTCATGCTGATTTGATTACAAGCAAATCAAATGAGACATTAGAGGAATTGTTGAAAGTCGCCCAAAGTATTGTTGATTTACACAAGAAGTAAACTATGTCAGATTTCAGAAAAATAACCCCTGCTCGTCGAGAATCAGTACCAGTATATAAGACTCATAACGAATATAAGCCATTGCTACGCGAAGATTTTCATCAACGCTGCGGTTATTGTGGGGATCATGAGTTCTTTAGGGATACTTATTATGAGGTTGATCATTTTGTCCCTAAAAAGAGCCTTGTGAACATATCTCCTACAGAATATTCTAATTTGGTTTATTCATGCCGATCTTGCAATAATTCCAAACGCGCAAAGTGGCCTACGGGGGATGAGAATATACATAACGATGGGAAACAAGGTTTCATAGACCCTTGCGATGATGCTTACGCAGCACAATTTGAGAGACTGGCAGATGGCTCTATACACTCAATTACTGATCTTGGTGATTGGATGTGGTCTGCACTTAATTTTGGAAATCCTGCTCACCGAGTGAGATGGAAGTTAGAAGAAATTAAAATTATGCTTAAAGAATTAGATGAAGTGAACATTGATTCGTTGGAGGAACTAAGAGCCAAAGAAAAACTGAATAGATTATACCACAACCTAGAGGAACAATTAAGAGGAAAACCAAAATTTGACTAATCAATGAACTCTCAAATTTTCGCATATCTTAAACGAAAACAACTCACAGATACACGGACAGTTAATCGCCTGTTCGTGTCTTCTTTTGTGTCGCTTAGTGATCTGAAGATTGAGAATAATCATATTATAAAAGGATTGCTCATAGACAAGGATGATAAAGATTTTGACTTGTTGCAGGAATTTATATCAAAGATTCGCCATTTCCATCCTACACCAATGACAATAGAAGACATGATTAGTCTCTTTGAATTTGTCGTTTCACCAGCTGACCGTATTGTAACAGGAGCCGTTTATACACCTAGGTCTGTAAGAAAAAAGATCATTGAAACTTGCTTAAATACAATGCCAAATGAACAAATGCAACATGTTCGTGTGGCAGACATCGCTTGTGGTTGTGGTGGTTTTTTAATGGATGTTGCATTGTTTCTACGCAATAATACAGGGAGGACATTTTGTGATATTTATCAAGAATCAATATATGGGATTGATGTCCAAGAGTATTCTGTGGAAAGGACAAAAATCCTGCTTTCACTTTTAGCCTTGCTTTATAATGAGGATTTAGACTTTGATTTCAATATTCTTCAAGCAGATACACTAGATTTTAACACAGCGGAATGGAATCAGACTTACACGCATTTTGATGTTATTGTTGGCAATCCGCCATACGTTTGTTCGCGCAATGTAGATGCTATCATAAAGGAAAAGATGTTGCAATATGAAGTTTGTCTGTCTGGACATCCAGATTTGTATATTCCTTTTTTCCAAATAGCAACGGAAATGCTTAATGATGGTGGAAAGTTGGGCTTCATCACAATGAATAGTTTTATCCGCTCAGTCAATGGTAGAGCTGTACGGAATTATTTTTCTCGTGGAATTCATGATATTTCAATATTGGATTTTCGTGGTTATCAGATTTTTCAAAAGAAAAGTACATATACATGTCTTTTCTTCCTCACAAAGAATCAAGCATCAGATACACTACATTATGCCGTTAATGAGAATGGAGATTTAAACGTAACACCCAAATATACTAATATCTTATATGATCAACTTGATAACAAAAAAGGGTGGAGTCTCAATGATTTTGATGCAGTACGCCAAATGGAGTCCACAGGAATTCCTATTGGCAAATATTGTCAGTCTCGCCACGGTATAGCTACACTTAGTAACAAGACTTACATATTCAAACCTGTCGCAGAGGACGATAACTATTATTATTTGGAATCTAAAGATGGACGCTACCCTATAGAAAAAGCAATATGTAGAAATGTCATCAATTCCAACAAACTCAATTCGGAGGTTTCTTTCGAAAGCATTATCGAGAAATTGATTTTCCCATACTGTATTAATGAAGGGCGAGCTACAATTATTGAGGAGTCAGTCATGAAGACCATTTTTCCTTATACTTATACTTATCTTTTATCCCAACGCAAACAACTCGCTACACGTGACAAAGGCAAGACAGATAAGTATCCCACATGGTATGCCTATGGTAGAACTCAGTCGCTCATAATGCCAAGATATAAATTATTCTTTCCGAAGTTCGCAAACAAGCCTCTTCATTGCGTTTTGAAAGATGATGCAGACCTGATGCTATACAATGGCGTTGCATTTGTTAGCGATGACCTTGAAAAGTTGCAAGTCTTGAAAAGCGTTCTTGATAGTGATCTTTTTTGGAGCTATCTTGTCAAGAACGCAAAACCATATTCAACTGGATACTATTCGCTTAGTGGAGTTGATATTAAAAATTTTTGTATTCCTACTATTAAAAAAAGAAATGTGCCATAGTATAAAAAAACTCTAATAAGCTTTTTAAGCTATTTTTTTAAGATGAATACAGAAAAGAAAATTCTAAAAGAAAACGGTCTAACAAACATCGACGAACTCATAGATTCCCAGTTCGGCAAACTTGGAATATCGGAACGTGAAAGATTCCGTGAAGAAGCCCGTACTTATGTAAACGGACATGCTAAAACTGCGGAATGTAAGATTTCCCCAAAGGAACGGAAATAACCGACTTTTCCTGTCCATTCCGGCGAGCCGAAGAACACTACCTCCGTAACGTCAAATTCTTCTCTGATGCAGATGAAAAGAGGTGGTTATTTGAAAAGTCCGCACTTAGCAGTCTGATGTATCTGGTTGAATACTAATATCCTACAAGGTTCACCAGCAAATAATGTAGGAATTGAACCTATTTTCGTAAGCAATGCCGAACTACAAAGATGCAAACATTTGATAATAAACACATTACATACCATCCAATTACTCCAAGGCAGATTGGGGCTCTGGGTTCGGGCCCCAAGCGGATCCGAACCTTTTTTTATGACCTAAACAAATATCTGAAAACTACATATTTACTTCATTTTCTTCTTTTATTGCATTTTATCTAAAACTATTAATAATCAACAATTACATTCCATTCAAAACCATAATCTATGTCTTATCCGTGTCCTATGTATCCGTCTGTGATATGGACACAATTAATATTTATTTCTTATGAGACATAGTTTTTCCATCTACTTCTATTTGAAACGTAGAAAACTTAAAAAAGACAGCAAGTCAACAATCATGCTCCGCATCATAGTCAACAACAAGGCCGCAGATGTAAGCCTAAAGATGTCCATCCTGCAGGAGCATTGGGACAAGCAGAACAGGCGTGTTTCAGACATGAATCCAGAAGCACACGACATCAATGCATACCTGGACAAAGTAAGTTCCACATTGCAACATCATTACCAACAGGCCCAACTGGAAGGGAAACAGCTTACGGCAAGCATGCTGAAACAACGCTTCATGACCACAGGATCCAACCCGCATTCCCTTTTGGAGATATTTGACAAACAGGTGAAAGATGCGGACAGGCTGGCACATGCCGGACAAATCAGCATGTCCCATTCCAACAGACATAAACTGGTCTACAGGCGGCTTGAGGAGTTCTGCAAGAAAATGGGCAGACAAGATATGCCACTGGAACAGTTCAACCGGCAGATGATACACGAACTAGAACTTTTCTTCAGGACTGACTACAGGTGTCAATCAATACAACAGCCAAGATGATGAGTATGGTAAGAAAAGGAATCCTATGGGCATACCGGTGCGGAATTATCCTGACCAATCCGTTCTCAACCTACCGAATAAAGAAGGAAGAAAGCCAGAAACAATACCTGAACAAGCAGGAAATAATAAGGATAATGAACAAGCGGCTGGATATTCCCAGACTGGCTTCCATCCGTGACATATTCATCTTCAGCTGCTTCACAGGCATCGCCTACTCAGACATCTGTCAGTTGAGAAAGGATCAAATCATTTCAGATTCCGGCAAGAGCATGTATATCCATCTGTACCTGTCTCTTATACACATCTGATGCTGCC
>ENA-OZFV01000197-OZFV01000197.1-human-gut-metagenome-genome-assembly--contig:-NODE-197-length-35428-cov-19.922964_pt1 | contig 35428 bp, 36 predicted proteins | sample MGYA00245110_ERZ653645 | MGnify/ENA primary metagenome ERZ653645 (study PRJEB26926, sample SAMN06165144) | human gut metagenome | biome: ENVO:00009003; feature: ENVO:2100002; material: ENVO:00002003... | reverse complement strand
GAGAAATCTATCATACCACACCTTTTTGTCAATTTTTTTCGTGCTGTTTTTTGCGATTTGTTGAGATCAAAATCAAAACATATCTGATTATCAATGTATTACATTTTTATTTTTTTCTAATAAAAAAGCCTCTTTCACCACGAAAGAGGCCTAAACGTTTCAGAAGTCCTAAGTTTCTCTCTACTTTTTGCCTCCTCCACTCTTTTTCTTCATGACTGCGTATTGATGAACCAGAGGCAGTTCCCGGAGGGCGTTTACAGCATCCTTCCTTGCCTGGGCATAATCTTTTTTCTCCATTGCCATATTCATCATCACTTCATAGCAGGCGGCATTGTATCCGCCATCATCCCTCGTATTAGAATCCCTCATAATCTGGAGAGCGCGCCGAGCCGCCTTATAGCTGTATTTACGCATTTCCTCCGAGCCGTTAAGGATTTTCAGGATATAGGAAGCAAGCGAATCTTCCCGGGGGAAACGCTCCAAGACGTGGTCAAAGATATCAACCATTTTCCGATAATTTTTCTCCTTCCAAGCCTTTTCCGCCCGCACTTCCGCCACAGTAGACGCAAACCATCCATTATCGGAAAACTGCCCTGCATTTTCCTCAATCAACTTCTGGTATTCATCAAATTTTTTTCCCCGCCTCAATTCAAAGGATTTTTTTATGACAGCATACATGGCCTGCTGGCGGGCCTTCCGTTTCGCATCTTCTTCCGCAAACCTATTTTTGTCAAAAGAGTCCAATCTGGCAGTTTCCGCCACCCATTCGGGCATCTTCTTAATTTCTCCAGCCCACAGCAATGTTCCGTCACGAACGACGACCGCGGCGGGAAATGAGTCAAGTTTGAGCAAATCACAAAATTCAATGACCGAACGATCCGATGGAATACCGACAGGATAAGGAGTCCATCCTTCCGGCCCGGATAAATAGTCCCGCATCTGTTTTTCCGCCGACGGATTGAGCCCCAATACCACGGCTTTTACTCCCGGATGGTCTAAAAGCCCGTGTTTTTTAAGAACGGCATCAAGAGCTCTTCCAGGAGCTGTTTCTCCAAGTATATTATTGTGGCCTCTCCAGAAGCTGATGAATACGGTTTTGCCGACAGGAAGTCCTGTTAGACCGGGATGATTGAACCATTTTAATTTGCTGAACAGGGGAGTGTACTGTTTGTCTTCCTGCACTACTCCCATTTCCTGCATCTTCCTCGGAGGTTCCGGTTTTATTTCAGCAACCGTCTGATTTACAATATTCTGAAAGGATTCCTTATTACCTGAAAGCTGCTGCAACTTCGTCCAGGCTTTGCTGATGGACGTTAAGGAAAGCGCCTTTTCCATATCCTGCAACGCTTCTTCCATGTTTCCCTGCCGTTCCCTAAGTTCCGCCATCAGTTTCCATGGCAAGGAAGCTTCCTTGTTATTCCTTCTGGAGATTTCAATACAACGGTTCAAACATCTTTCCACCAGGGCGGCATCCATTTTTCCGGCAGGCACGGATTTTCCATTTAGAAGCGTTCCCGCCACATCAATCTGTACACGGTAATTGTCCGGATACTCTTTGCACAGGTCATCCAGTACGGCCTGAGCTTCCTGGAATTTTTCCAATTCCGCCAAGACTCTGAATGGAACCATTTTCAGTTGAATGATCTGATCCTGCTGAAACTGTCCCGAATCCTGAATTTGCCTTAAAAAGGCCTGAGCTTCCCCCTTTCCTCCCTTCCGGGCAAGCTCTCCCGTTCTCTCAGAAACCTGGCGGTAGAGCTTCCATGCACGGGCGTTTGCGCCGGGATTATCCCCCGGAAGAGATGCTGCAGAAAAATCAGGCTTCAACATGGCCCGCATCATTTCTTCAGAAAGTTTTCCAGGATGCCCTCTCCAAATAAGCTTGCCGTTTTTAACGGCAAAAGCATGGGGGATGCCGTTAACCCCCATTGGAGACAGCCATTTATCCCTGGTTTTTTTCCCATCCACATCCACGGCCATGGCATAAGTAAGGGGCGATGGACGGTTTCTTAAAAATTCTTTCAGAGATTCCGGAGATTTCCTGTCCATGACGTTAACTCCGATAACCTGCATATGAGGATTATTCTTAAATGCCTGATGCAATTGTTCCATATGGGGCATAGCAGCCAGGCACGGGCCACACCAAGTAGCCCAAAATTCAAAAATGTACACTTTGTCCTTTTCCCATTCCTTTACCGGAGTTCCCTGTATCCATACATCCGGCAAACCATCCAGAGCAAGTGATGGAAGGGCATCCTCCGAAGCAACCGTTTTGTTTTCCTTTTTCTCAGAAGAAGCTGCGTGCAATGGCATTCCGGCAAACACCGCAAAGATCATGGAACACCCTAAAACCAACAGAGAGGAATTTAACATGGTAACACGGTACTATCGTAACCTTCTGCGTCAAGCCAATAGAAAAAGGAAAGGAAAGATAGAAGAGCCGTTATCGTGTTCTTTTCACCAGAACAGAAGACAAAATACTCCCAGAAAAAAGATATTAATCATGGAGTTTTTCATATGGAATAAGAAAACAAACACTCTCAGCATCCACACTTTTTTGAGTTTCATTGGATTTAGGAAAAATGATTTACCTTTTTGTATACACAAAGACAATATTATTTTCTAAAATAGAAAATATGCCAGAAATGGCTTGCCAGATTTTTCTGAATGCGAAAAATGCGCTCATGGATGAAATGAAGTCCAGTATCAGAAAGTTTCTCGCTCTTACGAAAATGACCCGGGACGAATTTGCCGACCTTTGCGGCGTCAGCAAAAGTCAGGTCGATAAATGGCTTTCCACTGTTCCAATTCCCCGTGCCAGACAACGCCTTATCATCAGAATCATGAAGGAAGAGTACGCCAAACAGGCACGCCTGGCTCAAACAAAAAATCCGAACAGCATCCACGTTCCCGTTACTCCTCAAAAGTATGAAAAGTTCAGGAATGAAGCTGAACGCCATGGCCTGACCGTTCCGGAATGGGCGAGTGAAGCACTGGATGCTCTTTCCAGCATCAAAAGCAGAAGCTGAAAAGAGGATGCGATATTCCGGATCGATTCCAGAGAAAGAGAAAATAGTGTTGTTATCGCCTCTTCCCTATCTTTTCTTTCATTACAAATTTGCACAAATTCATGTCTGACGACGATATACGCATTTTGGTGAAGGAGTGGCTACAAAACCAAAACCGCAAGTCCTATCAATTGGCGGAGGAGATAGGCATCCGGCCGCAAACTTTTTACGCACAGATGAGCGTTCGTAAAATATCGGCCAATACCAAAAAAGCGCTTTCCCGCATCATTCCAGGCCTGGTTTCCGATTCAGATCTGAATCCACCTTCCAATACGGAAGAATGTGACCCGAAAAAACTCAGAATCAAGGAATGGCTCCGGACTCACGGCAAAACACGCCGATGGCTTGCGGAACAATGCCGCGTTTCCGTCCGCACCGTACATACCTGGTTTACTGCACGCGGTAACATTCCTGTCACCCAATATCTCTTTATCGATAAGCTGATGAGTGAAGGCGAGTCGTGGAAAGTTCAGCTTCCCAATACCATTCCCGTGAATTTTCCGGAAACGGAAATGGAAATTGTTCACAAATTCCAGAAACTACATCCGGACATAGATCTTCCTATGTACGGCATGCATAAAATCCTGGAGTTATGCGTTAATGTACTCACTCAGGATGAATATTCAAAGACGTCTCCATACTCCCGTATTACCAATACCGGAGAGATTCGCCACCGCCGGATAAAATAAGAATTATTCAAAAGTTCAAATTTTCTTTTCCACGGGAGCATTTCTGAAAATGCACTGTTTGCATACCCATGCCGGTATTTTTCTAAAACATCGCAGGTTCTCCGCCAGCCTGGCCTTCCGGGCCATTCTTCTTAATCTTTCACGGAACCCTTTCATTTTTTTGTTCCTTTTATCACGACGGCCACAGACTATCCTATCTCTCAACACAGAGAAAAAATCTTCAGCCACATTACATCATCCCTCCAGCTTCGAAAATCAATCACTATTGATTGGAAAAACAGTCCGAACCATGCGTAATAGTGCTTCTATGCAGCCTGTTCACCAGAGTTAACCATACTTACCTTGCCTCTCCATTTTTAAGAAAGCCGGCTTTTGGTGAAAAAGCTCTTATCGCATGAAAAACCCCGTATTCTTAAAAAGAATACGGGGTTAAAAAATGGCACGTCCAACTGGATTCGAACCAGTGACCCACTGCTTAGAAGGCACTTACGGACGTTAAACTTATTTTAACTTTTCTAGCATTTTCAATGGGTTATTTAATCCTCCCCCCTTTCATAATTGTCCGCACTTATCCGTATTTGACCCTATTTAACCCCTTATACGGACAACCTACGGACAACTTGCAGTGCGTCACAGCTTCTTGCTCGTGTTCTCGGTAATTCTTTCCAGAAGGAAGAGTGCCAGAAAAAATCAGCCTTGTCTATTTTGGACTTGCAGAAAAATACTATCTGGAAATGATAAAAAGCAATGGAACAGTATTACATTGCAACGGAGGAAGGACAGACGGAAGGGCCGTATTCCTTTGCATCACTAGAAACTTTCTACGCCGAAGGCAAGATAACACAAAAAAGCCTTGTTTGCATTGCTGGCGGTCAAGAGTGGGTGCAGTTCGGAACGGTTTTAGAACAGAAGTGGAAAGAGAAATCTGAAAAAAACAGTTTGCAAAAAAAACAAGAGCGAACGGAAGCAACATCAACAGACGTAGAGCTTATACCAACTGTTGAGGGATTATTCCAGATCATGGGTATTCTTGCTCTACTCGCTGGGGTGATACTAGCTTTATGCAACACGGGGCCAGGATATGCCGCTATTGGTATTATTTACCTACTTTCCGGAGCCTTCTCCTGCCTTGGGTGCTTCTGGTGTGCCAAAGTCATTAAATTACTTTCCTGCACCGTTGACTTGCTTTCCGTCATAGCCAAGAGAGTATATAACTCCGGAAACTCCACGGATAAGCAATAACCGTTTCTCCTGAATCCACTGAACACAGAAACGCCCCGGACGAGCAAAACGTTGCGGGGCGTTTTCTTTTGGGCGAAGGATTAGGGAGCACCGGCATTATTCCAAGCGTCAAAGGTGGCATCATCTACTGTGAGAGTGATTGCATTGTCCGCTGCGCTGGGGGGGGGAGTGTGCCCCTGAGGTCAGGGGCGCGGGTGCCAGGGGCTTGTTCATCATCTTTTACGGTAAGGAAGATTAACAATTCCCCCGGGGCGTTTCTGCCTTTGGGTAGTATTGGCCCATTTACCTATTGCGTCAATTTGAGCATTGATTCCTCTCAACCCCTGGGTTAATTCCTCTTTCAATCCATTGATGGCACGTTTTGTTGCCAGTCCTAATTCCTGAAGCTTGGCAACGTAGAGCTTGCCTAATTCCCTCATCTCAGCTTCATCAATGTTTCCATCCGCGGCTGCGGCTTCAATATTTTTACGTATGGCATCAAGTGCCTTGTTGGCCAGGTCTGACTGCTGGGGGCTAGAACTTTCGCCCGCTTTCATGAGCAATCCCTGTACAAAAGTTTTAAACGCCTCTTTAGTATCTTTCTGCTGTTCCCGCTGAAGCTTCTTCAGTTCCCGGTCCCGCTCTTTTTCAAGCTTTTCCTGGGCCTTCTTGGCTTCCTGGGCTTCCTTTTTGTCAGCCCGTTTGTTGAACAGGTCAATATTGGCGGAATTGAGCCGGTCTTGCGTCCTGATGCTCCGCTCCTGATCAACAATGTTGCGTTCATAGGCCCCCATAATATCCCCTATCCTCCCGGCTTCTTCTCTGGCATCGGCAAGTTTGTCCGCAAGTTCTTTTGCCTTGCTGTTCTGGTCTTCCAGGGCTTTTTGATATTCTCCGGTTCGGCTGGTTACATCTGTTCCTTTCTGATAGGAGGGTTCAAAGTTCACGCCGGATTGGCGGAACAAGTCCCGGAGTTCATCTATTCTGACAGTGGCGGCATTTCCCTCGTTTTGGGCTGCATCACGGGCAGATAGAAGACGTTCCTTTTTCTCCTTCTGGCGGAGTAGCTCATTGTACGCTTCCCCCGGTTCAACTCCTTTACTCAGTGCAGTATTTACAACCTTTTCGAGATCAGCTATTCTCTTCTCTGTCTCTGGAAGCTTCCTGTTACTCGCATCAATCCGTTCCTGGGCTTTGAACTGTTGCTGGAACAGTCTTTCAACCTCCTGAAGGGAGGGCATCTGCCCCTGAATGAACTTCATATCGAAGTCCTTATCTTGCAAACGGTCACGGTTTTGAACGGCCGTATCCAACTGCTTTCCGTAGTCCATGAATTCCTTCTGCGCTACTTCCAGATCCCGGCGGCGTATTTTGTCGTCAAGATTCTGGTCAATCATCATCATGCCGTAGTCCCGCTGACGTTTGGTGATTTTGCCGTCTTCAAAGTCATTGTCCAACTTCACGCGGGCAAGCTCGGCTTCCTGCGTGTCAATCCCCTTCTGGCGGGCGGCTTCCTCCCTTCTCAACTGGATTTGCCGCTCAATTTCCTGGGTCTGCAAACGGTATTCCGCCGTAATGCCCTTGATGAAGTCCTCGAACCCTTTGTTGATTTCCTGCGTCCGGTCGGCTTTGTTATAGTCCTGGATGGCTTCATAACTCTTTTTGATAGATTCGGCAGCATCCCTGGCACGTTTTTTCATCCTTTCGGTTGCCTGTTCCGCCTGCCGCTCCAATTCGTCGCTTTTGGTCTTGAAGTGGTCAATCAGGGCGGTAATGCCGGCGGTCAGCCCCTGGATCAGCAGCATGGCCCAGCCCAACGGCCCCATCGCCGTTTTGATGGTGGTTCCGAATAAATGAATGAACGGGATCGCCCCGCGGAGGGCGCTGGACATGCCCAGGATGCGCGTTGCCGCAATGGTGATTTGCCCGGCCAGCCCCTTGACCTGCGTGGAAGTGAGTTGTCCGGCATCCCCGGCCGTCTTGATGCGCCGTCCCAGATCCTGGATATTTTTCAGGGCGTCCGCCTGGGCTACGTTGTCCCCGGCCTTCCGGGCTTCTTCCAGTTTGGCAATGTAGGATTCCAGTTCGGCCTGCAGTTCCTCATAGGTGGCGGAGGCGCGGCGGTTGTTGGCTTCCAGCCGTTCCACCGTGGCGGCGGCGGCCTGCTGCTTCCGGGCCTCCGCGGCTTCCGCCTTTTCCGCGGCCTTGTCGGCGGCATCCATTTCCTTGTTGTAGCCGTCGATGATTTGTTGAAGGTTTTCGTCAAGGTCATCTCCCCATTTCGCCCCGAGATCCAAATCAGACATTTTGTTGTTGAGGACTTCAAAGACGTCATCCACCTGTTCCAGCTTCTTCCTGAATTCCTCGGAGGTCAGCACGGCGTTGGTGACTTCGTCAATAAACCCGGTCAATCCCGGGTTGTCGTTGAAGGCGGCTTTCATCCGGGAGCCGGCGGCGGTCAGGGCGTCGGCGTATTGGTCAAGTTTGGAATTGGCGTTTTCCAGGGCTTGTTCATATTCCGCCCCCATGCCGTCCTTCATGGCGGCGCCGGTTTCTTCAGCGACCGTTTTGACACGGGAAAGGGAATCAGCGATCTGGTCCATCACGCCGGAGGTCTGCGAAATGGATTCGCCGGATTCCCGTATCCTGTCCAGGGATGCGGCGGCTTGAGTGGCTCCGGAAGTGTCGGCGGTCGTTCTGATGTTGATGTTCAAGTCTCTGTCTGACATGGTTTTACTGATTGGTTTTATTTGGTTGGCTGTTGTTGTTTCAGCGGGTAGTTGAAGGGGGACATATCCGTGGTTGCCGGAGCATTCATGGATTCAAACGGGCGTCGCACAGGGCGAGCATGACTTCCCGGCGGGCGTTTTTGGGGACGTGGGGAGGCCGGGGATTGCCGACGCTCACCACGTCATAGCTGCGGGCATAATCCTCCGGATTCGCCGTCCGGCTGTCCCAGTTCCACCAGGACCACCGCCCGGCCCGGTTCAGGGGCGTCCACGGCTCGTCAAGCCGGACACGCTCCCGGCCGCAGACATCCATGACGGCCCGGCAGATGGTGAGGTCTTCCGGGGCGAGCGGGGGGATGGCGGCGCATTCCAGCGCTTCGGCGGCCATCCTGGCCGCCCGGCCGCTCAGGGCGTAGCAATTTCCGTAGGCGGACCGTTCGGACGGGTTCCGGGGAACCCGGTATCCGGCGGCGTGCAGCGCAAGCCCGTTGTGTTTCATTTCCCTGACCCAGCCGCCCGACAGAAGCACCGTGTCGGAGTCAATCTTGACGACGGTGTCGCCATCCGCCGCCCCCCCGGCCAGCGTGGCAATAATTCCCCGGACGCACTCCGGGCCGCGCAGGTTGCCGCAGCGGGGGAAAGAACTCCGGCGATACCGCGCCCCATGCGCTACAAGGGCCCTCCTGGCCCCCGGGGGCACCGGGGCGGCGCTGTCGTCCACCACCGTAACTACCGCCTCCGGAAGAGCCGTCCTGGCGCACCGGACGCAGGCCACGGCTTCCTGCGCGTCTCCGGCATAGGTGAAGGTGTATATCCTGATCATGACATTCCGGAGGGGCCGAAGGTTCCCGGGTGGATTTGGAGATAAACCGTGCCCGCCTGGTGCTGCACCACCTTGTTGCCGTCGATGGTGGCCAGATGGAAATAATATTCATAAGGGGTTTTCCGGTCTTCCTCCGCGAACCTGACGGGGTCGGAGACGCCGCCCGCGGCGGACAGAGAGGATCCGAGGTATTTCGTGTCCTTGTCCAACTGGATCTTGAGCCAGATTTCCCCGGACGTGACGGGGCTTTTCACCCATCCCCCGGAGCCGTCCCCTTCCGGAAGCAGCCCCCCGATGTAGCTGCCGGCATAAACGGCCTTCCCCTGGCGGATGTAGGCATCGGACACCTTGCCGTCACTCCCGTAAGACAGGCGGCATTGGAATCCCACCTCAACGGCGCTTGTTCCCCACGCGGGAGGCTCCTGGGCCTGCAGCAGTTTTACGGACGGCCCGACGCTGGGAAGCTCCGGGACCTCATCGTCCGCTCCGGAAGAGCCTCCGCCTCCGCTGCCGGATCCTCCGCCCGAAGAACCTCCCCCGGAAGACGTGGACGAGTCCGCCCAGGCCGTCCGGCGCAGCGCCTCGGCAAGCTGCCGGCTCCGGTCGATGGAGTCCTGCAGGGAGATCTGTTCCGGGGCCCCCACCGTCACGTCGGAAACTCCCGTTTTAAGGTCGAGGGATATTTCCTGGATGACGGACCGCATGGTTTCCCATTCTTTCAATCCTCCCGTGATGGAGAGGCGCCCCCCGCAGACCTGGTCAAAGTCGTCGTGGACGGTCGCGGCTCCGTCATAGGGCAACGCGCGGGTGGCTTCGTAGTAGGATTTCAGGAAATTTTTATACAATACGGAGGTGTCGTAGCTGCCCGATGTTTCGTCGCCTCCGGGGCTTCCGCCGTCGTCGGATACGTTTTCCACCGTCCCTGCCCTGTCCACCCGGTAGGACGCGTAGCCGACATTCGTCGTGGTCACTTCAAACGTCAATGTTCCGATCCAGCGGTCCCCGGTTCCGGATTTTCCGCCGTATTCCGGAAAATATTGCTTCACCGTGTCGGGGGGCTCCGTCGCCCGCACCCGCAAATCCACCCGGACCTTGCCCCATTTGATTCTTGCGCTCCTGCCGTTTATCTGGCCAGAGGTCAGTTCGTGGGTGATGGCCGCGCTGCTGTATCCCCGGTGTTCCGCGTCAGCCGGCGTGATGGACGTAATTTTCGGACTGGCCGCCACTTCCAGGCCGGCGCAATCCTCCAGGGCCGGAGCCCAGCGTTTGACGCGGGCCGCCCACTGGGCCGTGCCGGTCGGGAATTTGTCTCCCCGGACAATCATCCGCGGGGCGTCGTAATCCAGCGAGTCCGTTTCCGCAGGGCTGTATTGCCCGGCAGTGTCGGAGACCTTGACGCCGCCCGGAACGTCCACTTCCGCCGTCACCACATAGGGCTGGGACAGGGAGGCGCCTGAGGGATAGACGGCCAGCGCGCGCTGAATCCGGGAGACAACGGAGGCGTTGCAGGTCAGCCCCACGGCCGGAGGCACCAGATCGGGACGCGCCTTGAGGGACAGGGCGCTTACGTCCACGGCGGACAGGTCGAGCACGATATCCGGCAGGGCGGCATGGTCGGCAATGACCAGCGTGGCGGAGTCATCCGCGCCGTATTCAAACCACGCGGCCATATTGGGGCGCCATTTCTGGATCTGGGAAAGCAGGGAGGCATACGTTTCCGACGAGTAGGCAAACGGAATGATTTCGGCATCCTTGTCTATCCGGAGGTCGTATTTGATGGGAACCAGAGCCGTGCTGACGGCGTGGTCCAGGACTCCGGAGAGGGCGTCCCGGATGTTCGCGGTCGCCTGTTTTTCCTGACCGCTTCCGCCTGTGCCCCGGCGGTATTCGGCAAAGATGCCATTGGCGCGGCCATTCACGAAGTACTGGATGTTGCTCAGGTTCCACCAGTAATCGCAAATCCTGATGTCCCAGCTCTCGGAGGTTCCTTCAAGGGAATGTTCCAGGTCGATGACCGGGCCGATGAGCAGGGTTTTCCCGCGCCAGACGACTTTCACTATTTCCCCTTCTTCAAACGGGCAGGAGGCAAACCGGGAGACCGGCGCGCGGAAGGAGACGGAGGCTCCCCCGAAGGACAGCCGGTTGTAGGACGGGCTTTCGGCCATGTCCAGGAAGTCGGCGGAAGATACGTCAAGGGTTTTCATAGGGGGCGGCCCAGGGTGAAGTTGTAGGAGACAATAAGGCGCAGACCCTGAACCTTCGGCTCGGCGTCGGCGATGACGGCTTCAAAGCGCTGTTCACGGCCGCAGGCGTCGGTCCAGGCCCATTCCCCTTTCCCCGCCGTTTTCCATTCGTTGAGCCATTCGTAAAAGGCGTTCCACGCGTCCATGTGGGAGGCGCATTCCCGCACGGTGGAGATGGTGAAGGACAGGGACAGGTTGCCGAATGCGTCCAGCCTGGGGAACGGGCTGTTGATGATCGGCGTGGCGGACGTACCGAACTGCACCGGGAAAGCGTGTTCCGGCAGGGAGTCGAGCAGGAATTCCCCGGCGCGCACGACGGGGCGCCCGTCAAAGGTAATGGAAAAGGGAGAGACGGTCGTGTCCATGCCTCAATAATGGTGGGGGAAACAGGGGCCGCCCCTCCCCATGCAAACAGAGGGGCGGCCCCGGCTGTCATGCTCCGGCGGAGGCCGGGAAGGCGATTTCTTCCGTGGGCGTCAGGGAATTCAGGGAGGACGGTATCACTTCAAGCGTCAATTTCGGCGTGATCAGCTTGTTGTTTTCCGTGGGGATTTCCACCTTGAGCAGCGCCGCGACTTCCAGGACCATCATTTCTTTTTTGTCTTCCTGGTATTTGGTGAGGCGCGCCCATACCTTTTGCCCGTAGATGTTCCGGGAAAAGGGCTGCACTTCCTTCCCGGCTTCCAGCCTGTCGCACTGGTAAATCACCTGCCAGCAGACCGGATTAACCTCCGTGGAGTTAATCTCGATGGTGTTGCCCGTCACTTTGGTGTTCTTCCGCGTCACATAGGAGGTCGTGTCGCGGGAAAATACCGTGCGGGCGTCGTCTTCCGTGGTCGGCGTGATTTTGTAGTCGATGACTTCGTTGGCAATCATCCAGGCGTCGGAGTCCTTCGCCGGCTTGAAATGCTCGTCCACCGTGTCCGTGCCGCTTTCGGCCGTGACTGTCGTTCCGAACGGGCACAGGTCGAGAAAGGTGCCGACCAGCATTTCCTTGTTGTAGAGTTCTGACATGGTTGTTAGCTTCTTACGTAGTCAATAAAGGTCACTTTCCCGGCGTCGGCGTGGACTTTGTACACGTCTTCCGGGATGTGGACGATTTTTCCCCGCGCGGCGATGCCGTGAGGGAGTTCCAGCTTGTTGACGGCCACCCGGCATTTGACGATGCGGGGCGCCGGAGCAGTAGCGGCCTCCTGGGCCGCGGCGGTGGTGGGTTTAGTTGCCATGTTTGATAATCAGGGTTGTTTCCATCGTCAGGACGATGGACTTTTTCAGGATTTTGGCGGGAGCCGGCTTGGAGCTGGTAACGATTACCTCCGTCATCATCAGTCGGGCATGGTTGCGGCGCCACTTGTGAAAGCCCTCCTGGATGATGTCGGCAAGGTCGTCGGCGTCCCAGCCGTCACCGTCCAGAAGCGGGTTGCTCTCCACGGTGACGTGCCATTTGGCCGTGCTTTTGCCGCTCCTGCTCAACTTGTCCGGAACAATTTCCGGACGCTCCATGACGATGACGGTTTCCAGGGAACCGGTCACCCTCTTAATTTCTTCCTCAAAGGAACCGTCCCATGCCTTAATAATGATTTCCGGGTCTTCCCCGTTGTTGGCCGCGGAGCAAATTTCCACGGCCCGCTGACAGAGGACTTCCGCAAATGCAATGACAGGCGACTTCTTCAGGGCTTTCTTCATATCGGATTGCTCCAATCCTGGTGTTTCGGCCCTCCGTAAATGACGTCGCTGGGCTGGTGCTCATCGTAGGGGGCAAACTCGACTTCACAGGCAGCCACGGCGCGGAGTTTCGCGCGGGCATCCTGATATTGAGCCGCCCGCGCCGTCCCCTGCAGGGATTCGCTTGAACCTGGCACGGAGCTGGTGACGGCATCCCGCACCAGAATGCAGGTGGTGAATACCAACTCCGCGGGAACGGAACTGGAATCCATCGCAATCCTGGCATTTCTGGGGCAGGAGTTGACTGCCGCCGCCACCTCGTTGCAGACCTCGCGGATGATGTCGCTGATTTTGTCGCGGGCAATGGAAGTAATTTCCTTGTCCTGGCAATAGCGGACAACCGCTTCCGGAGTAATCCTTACGAGGGCCATTGTTCCAATAAGGTTATACCTTGACGGCAAGGACGGCTTCCTGTGCCGTGCTGTCGCCTGCGGACGTTTCAGCTGCGATTTTCAGGCGCAGCCAGGGGCCGGCCTCCAACGGAACGCGCATGAACACTTCTCCGGAGCCGGAACCATTGCTCTCACCCCCCGTCGCAGCCAGCTTCGGGGAATCCAGTTCCGTCCAAGCATCACCGTCCTCGGACGATTCGACGGTGAGGGTCATCGTCTTGCCGGCGGCCAGCGCGGGAAGCTCTTCGTGCTTCAATGAAATGACAGCGCTGTCGATGCCTCCTTTCTGTCCGATATGAATCGGGGTAGACGTTACCGTCTTTCCGGTTCCCGGCATCTTCAGACGGATCGTAAGCGCTTCGTCATTGCGGTACATATTCTTCATCATGTGGTGTGTTTCTCCTTTCTGCGGATAAAAGGTTAATTTTTGAGGGCAAGGGAGTTGCGACGGGCGCGGAAAAAGTCTTCCGCAAATGCGGCGCGGACGCTGGACAGTGATTCGTCATCAAGCAGGGAATCCACTTCCAGAATCTTGATTCCCATCACGGAATCGGGTTCAGGGGCGATCATGCCCGTTCCGCCGTTTCCGGTGGCAGGCGTAAGGGTTCTGGATTCCTGCAACAGCAATTTCACATTGCCGTTCATAACCACATAGGAAATCATGCCGCGCAAGGCCGCAGGAAACAGGCTCTTCGCCTTGGCGACAAGTTTGTCCGTCAAGGGATGCTGGGCGCTGATGTTCTTGATGCGGGCCACGGAAAACGGAGATTCCACGGCAATACCCGTCCAGCCTTCCAAACGGGAAGTATAGGCCCTCATTGTTCCTGATTCCCCGTCTTCCGTATTCCTGGCCACGGTCTCTTCCTGCACCGGAGACATGGAAAGCGTCTTCTTGTTCCCCCATATGGAGTGCAGGAAGTCGTCACCCAAAATGACCAGGTAAGCGGAAGCTCCGGAGTTGTCGGCGCGGTTGGCTTCCGAGTCTTCCTGCTTGGAAGGATCTGCGGAAATGGTCATATAATCCCCCATCTGTTCAGAAATAGCCGGGAACACATTTTCCTGTTCCGGAAGCCTGTACCACATCTGCAGGGCAATGGAGGCCATGGCACCCAACGTAACGCTTCGGGTTTCCTTGGTGAGCAGCTGCGCCCCCCTGGCGGAGCTGGTGACAACGGCCTTGTCCACCGCAATAGGTCCGTCAATGTAGTAGCACTTAACGGTTTTATTGGTGTATTCGGTCGTCAGGTTCTTGGCTCCGGCATTGGCCGGACGAAACCCGAAACGGGGAATGCCGGTGGGCATATTGATTTCGTACTGCGTTCCGTCAATAACGGTAACGGGAAACGCGGTTACTTCCGGGGATGCAAGTCCAACAGAACGGACTGCGTCAAGGGCCTTGATAGATCCTGTTCCTTCCTGCTGAAGCACGTCCAGCAGGGTCATAAATTCTTTCGCGGGCATATTACTTGTTCAGGTTATTGAGTTCGGTTTCAAAGGAGCTGCGAAGAGCCGCGGTTCCCGTGACGGGTTCTTTTGGAGAGCCTTCCGGCTTGCCGGCATTCACGTCATCGAATGCGGGATTTTTCGGCAGGGCGTTCAACTGCTTGCTGGCGGCAATATAGTCTTCCGTCAGGGCTCGTTCCCAAAAGGTCTTGGATGCTTCATCCTTCGGGGCGATTTTGCCCGCAGCAATGGCATCGGCAACGTCCTGGACGGCGCGTTCCTTCACCTGCTTCCTGGATGCGGCAATTTCTTCCTGGCATTTCGCCAGCTCCTTCTTGCTTGCTTCCAATTCGTCGGAGCTGGCCTTGCCTTTGTCCTGCAGGGCCTTGATGCGCTCCAACACGATAGCCTCGGCATTTTCAGCCTTGGCTTCTTCCTCGGTCAAAATGCCGAGGGCAACGAGTTTAGTGATGTCCATGTCTCGGTTGGTTGTATGGTTGTCTTGCTGGTCGAGGCCCTCCTTGGGCTTCTCAAGGTCTCTATTGTCGCCCGGTTTCCCGGGGTCTTCAACGTCGTCAAAATGGGCTACGTCGCCCTCCATTCGGCTGGCGGCAATGCGTTCGATGTCGTCAAATGCGGGGTCATTGACCAAGGAACCTACTTCTATGGATTCCGGCAACAGGCCGAGGATTTCCCCGGTTCCCTTGTCGCGCCGGAAGCGGGGGCTGTGATAGCCGTAATTGCCGCCTTCCACGTCCGTTCTTCCCTTCTCCGTCCATCCTTCCAGTTCCAACACAACGCCTTTTTCCTCGTTCCACACAAACCGTCCCGGCTTGTAAGAGGCGGGCCCCATCTCATGATCATAGAGCCCGACCGGTTTGACGTTGCTGGATAGCTTGGCTTCCAGGTCGGCATTGAGCCGGGGAACGCAGTCGGACGTTACCCGCACCACACACGTTCCCGGCTGGCCGTTGAGCGAGCATTTAATAGTATGTTCTCCTTTGGGGGCCCACAGGATAGCCATGGGAGCCTTGCCGTGGTTGCCGGCTACCGTCGTTATCAGCGTACTCATGCCCCCATGATGAGGCACAGTGGAGGTATGGGGCAATAGACGCAAAATGGGCTACAAAATATTCAAGCCGTAACGATCAGGAATAAAATCCCGGCTGGCCGAGAATAATATCTTGCCACCTCCCAAAGTTTTACGTAATATTATAATGGTATTGGGAGAGAATTGATTTCTCAGTCCCTGCTCTATTGAATTAAGAAAAAACACTAATTAAAAAAGAAAGGTACTTACCATGAAAATGATTTTTTTATGGGCCACATGTTTAGTTGTCATAACCGGTTGCAATGCTCCTCAAGAGAATCATGATCAAATTGAAAACGGTGGAACAAAAATAGAAAACAAGTCGGAAAATTCTAATTTTTACGGCACTTATGAAGGAACTCTTCCCGCTGCCGATTGTGAAGGTATAAAGACGACACTGACATTAAATAAGGATAAAACTTATATACTGAGGAGCGAATATATAGGAGAAGGAGAAAAAAGCGCAACTTTCGAATCAAAAGGTCATTATAATTTGATAAATGGAAACTTGATTGAATTATCTCTAACCTCTTCTAATGAAAAATCTTATTATAAAATACTTGATGGTAGTAAATTAATGTTGTCAGACAAAGAAGGATCAATTAATCAAGGAATCTTATCCGAACATTATATTTTAAAAAAGAAATAAAACTATTTCTATAACAAATCTTTTTTCTACTCCGCCGCAGTTTCCCCTCTGCGGCGGTTTATTTTACACCGTCTTTCAGCTTAGCTCTCCTAGTCAATTTATCCAGTCTTCGGAACCTCCCCCGTCATCAAGCATGGCATCCATGAAGTGTTTGAATGCTATGCCCGTAAGTTCTTCCATATCCGGAAAAGCCTCCGGCCATGGCGCAAAGATCTGCGACTTCTTGAGCTTATAGACGGCCCTGACTCCGCCATGCCCGTCCGATTCAAAAAGGCAGCCCGGCTCCAATCCGGAGCCGGTCATGCTGTTGCGAAGGTTGAGGATGCTTTTACGAAGAGTGAAAAGTTTGCGGCCCGTCATAGAGGCGTAAGCGCCAGCGCGAACGCCGTGCGCCTCCGGAATGACAGGAATGGTCAGCGCCTGGGCCCGCTTGGCCGTCACCGTGCCGCCGTAGATTTTCAATAACAGGGATTGTGCAAGGTCTAGAGGTTCCCCCCCGTTCCCCTCCCCTGCCTGCCCGGTGAGGTAGATGCGGGCACCGTCCGCCGTCGTCTCGGCAAACCAGTTTCGGGCAATGTCGTTGGCCCACCCGGTTTTCTTCCTTCCAGGCCCGTGGGTCGGCAGGGACGTGTTTTCAAAGTGTCCGGATTCCGCCTTGTTCCTGTACCAGGACGAAAGCCAGCTTTTCACTCCCTCCCCCATGCGTTCATTGGCTTTCGCCAAACTTTCCGGAGCTGCTATTTTTTTCACTTCTGCAATTACCGGGTCAACACCGTTCAAGTCGATCGTCAGGTTCATATCTCGTCTTCAATCCGATTGATTTCCCACCCCTTCCGGTAAGCTTCCGCGCTGGCGTCCCACAGGGCTTCCTGCAGCAAATCATCATTGGTGAGGTCCATTTCCGGAAGGCGGGCAAGCACAGCGGCCAGTTCCGCCCGAAATTCATGATCAGAAAGCCCGGAACGGGCTTTGCCGATCAATTCCCGGACAAAATCAGCGCATGGCTCGGCCCACGCCTGTAAAATTTCTTCTGCGGCCTTTTCCGCGTCCTGCTCCAACTCGACGGCCAGGGCGAGCGGAGCTAGTTTTTTCCCTCGGAGGCAGCGGCTTCAACGGCATCCCCGTATTGGCCCGGAGCGGAACCGATAGACGGGGCTTTTCTCAAGACAGGCTCGCCGGAACGCGGCTTGGGTATCTTGACGATGGTGCGGGCGAATTCTTCTCCTACATCCATGATTTCCGCCGCTTTGGCAACCGTTTCCAGGGCTTCTGCGTCAATGCCGCGGATAGAGGGAACAAATTGAGGGAGACGGGAAGGAATATGCCCGTAATTCAAGTGGATGATGGCAGGAATGAGTTGGGAATTGAGAATATTCGCCACGGCCTGCCCCGCGTCTTCAATGACCTCTTTGCGGATACCGGCATGCACTTTGCCAAGGGCATACGCCCCTCCGTCCCCCTTGGAACTGGTCAACGTTTGTCCCAGGATCAGGTTGTCGCATTGTTCGTCCGCCAGTTTGATCAAATCCGCCTGGGGCAGCCCGTTGGCTCCCTTTACGGCGTCATGAAGCTGAAACTCCATATTCTGCGTTGTGACGGCCCATCCCCCGGAACCAAGGTTTTGCAGCATTTCCGCCGCCTCCGTTTTTGCTTTTTCGTCACCCCTGACTTTAGCCGTCCGGAAAGGGATGCCGAAAAGCTCGCAAAACGTCATCAGCCAGGGCAACCCGTAACAGGCGGCTCCGAACCATCCCACAAGACACCGGAGCTTGGCGCCAAAAATAGGGTGGAACACGTCGGCCTTATTCAGCCCAATCAGGAACTTGTCCGGGGGAAATTCTTCTCCTTCCAGGTCGTTTTCCAGGCCGTTGCGGAAAAAGAGCAAACGATCCTTCCTGCCGTAGTTATATTCCCATGCGTAAAATTGAGCGGAAAGAGGCTCGTAACAGCGGGGGTAGATGATATCATCCGACGCCCATTTGATTTGATGAACGGTGTTGCCGCAAGTAAGCATATAGGTCAGGGATTTGAGTAAATCGTCTGCTCCCTGCTCTACCGTGTCCGGTTCCGGTTCTGACCGCCAGAAGGCGGATTCGACAAGCTCCGCCATTTCCTGCGCTTCCGGGGTCGGTTGCTGTCCTTTTTCCGTCCAGGGCATGACTGTCCATTCCATGCGGGCAACGGCGTTTGCTATTTCCCCAAGATTCTTCCGGAGACGCGGCCATTTTTCCAGCATAGCCATAAAGAGCTGTTCCTGCCGGTCCAGCCGCCCGGAAGCAATGGACTCTTTCAGAGATTTCAGGGATTCCGGGTCAAGTTCGGAGGCTGGCCAGTGCTTGAATTTATGATCAGCAAACGGAGAAACCAATATCTGGACCGCCTCTTTCACCTTGCCGCGAAGCCTGGGAAATAATGCCATGAACGAATAGAGATTTAAGGATTAAACAAGCTCCTGCGCCATGCTGAACGCATCGTCGCAGCGGTTCAGCCAGCCCTTCCCGAACACAGGAAACTGCTTGCAAGAGCGGTAAAACGCCTGACGCTTCTCCTGCAGGGCGATAAGGAACACCGCTTCACTCGTGGCGGCCAGCTGGTCCTGCAACTCCTGCCGGGTCCTGGGGCCGACAATCCCGTCCACCACAAGCCCGGCGCCGTGGATGTTCAGCGCGCGCTGCAAAACCTTCCCGGCATTCCTGCTCCCGGAATTGAAAAAATGGTCCCGCAACATAAACTCCGTGGCCGGAAAAGCGTCAGAACCCAGCCAGGAACGCACGGCGGCGGTATTATCCAGGACGTATTGCAGGCAACCTTCCCAGGCCTCTTCACGTCTTCCGGCATCCAACAGGGCCTTCAATCTGTTAAACACGGCCGGTTCAATGCCGTCGCAAATGCCGCAAATCTCCCACTTGCCGCCCTTGTCGGCGGCAGGAAGGCGGGAAACGCGCAGGGAATCCGGCCCGGTAACGCGGCTGTCTTCAAACCGGAGGATAGCCGCGGCCATCTTTCTTTCTGTAGGGTTCATTGTTATAAACTATTTCTGTTAGAAGTGATTAGAACTGGTAAGAAAAACTTTACAGTTGAAATTAATCTCGCTGTTTAAGCTGTTGCTGGTGGTAATTCTCCAAATGCTGGAGACGGGTATCCATCGTCCGCAGGATCTCCGCCGTATGGGCCGCGTTGGTAGCCTGCTCCTTCACCACCTCGCGGAAATCCAGGTAGATGAACACGGCTATCACAAAACCGCCGAAAGTGACGATCTCACGCGTATAATCGCGGATCACTCCCAGATATTCCTTAAGGGGTTTGCACATGGTCTTACTTTTTCAGAGGCTGCACGACGGGCGGAACGTCCGTTTCCGGCTGTGCTTGACTATAGGAGATATGCCCCTGCTCAATGACGAGGCAGGAGCCGTCCTTGCATACGACCGTCTTGTCCGGCGTCACGTCCACGGAATGGCCGCAGCCGGAGAGGGACATTCCCAGGCTGCCAAGGACAGCACCGACAATGCCCACCCCGGCCAAGTAGAGCCACTTCCGCAAGCCGGTGGAGGTCTTGGCCTGCCCGGAGAGGTAGTTTTTAACATCTTCCATAGCATGCTTGCCGATGATGGGGAGGGCCTGTTCTGCTACGTTCAGCCAGCCGGCTTTATCGTCGTCCGGCAGGTCGGCGTATTTCACCATCGGCTGGTGCTTGTAGCGGTCCTTGCCGTCGGCATAGGCGTTATACATATCCTCGGCAATTTCCAAGGCGTGATTGCATTTATTACTAGTAGTCATATGATTATGGTTGTTATTGATTGGGGGTAGTGAAGTATTTGAAAAAGTCCACGGCGGCGGGATCCGTGATCACAAAAGCCGGGTAGTCGCGGGCTGTGAACACCCTGCGCCCTCCGGTTTCCGCATGGATGGCCTCGACATCCAGCGCAACCTCATCCCGCTGCCCGATGGGGGTATACGGGTCATCCTCATTGTAGACAGTCGCCGTCATAAGATGAGCCCACACCTGGACGGCCTGCCAATCCTCACCCAATCCCACCAGCGCAGCAACTACGGCGGCCATGGCCGGGGTCTGTTCCGCTGGTATCTCGTCCTGCGTATAGCGCGCCGGAGGTCTATATCCGCCCTTGTCCTGATAAATGGCTGTCAGGGTGAATTCCTGCCAGTTGCCGGGCTGCGGGAACTGAATTTGTATTTCTGCGTCGTTCATGATTAGAGAGGTATGTTAATATCTTCAAAATCCGCCGTTTCCTCGGATTCAATGGCATTGACGGCCATTGCTTCCAATGCGTGATAGGTTGGATTGGTCAATCCATTGGAATAAAGGTGCCTGGTGCCTGTGCCCGCGTCGGCTGAAAGGGCATATGTTTTCTCATTGCGCGCGTCGATGATCAGAGTGCTTACGCCTGTTCCTGCCTCGAAAGCGATGAAGCCGCGGAGAGAAGCTATCTTGAACAGGGTATTGGTACTGCCGCCTCCCAGCTCCATATAAAGAGCCGCCTTTTCCTCCCGCACTGCTGTACTCGGCGGCCCGCTCTGCATGTAAATAAGCCTGTTCAGCCCGTTCGGCATCAGCTCATTCGTCCCTACTGAAAGAAATACGGTTGTCGTCTTCACCTGCCAGTGTCCAACAGACGATACATAAAAGATTTCCCTTACTCTGATTTCATATCCCTTGCGGACAGTATCGTAAGGCGTATTGATGGTAACATCGATGATTTCCCCATAGTTGACGGCCAAATCGTTCCCCGGAATCATAGAATAAGAATCCATCGTCAACCCGGTTCTGTTGGTTTTTGAGCCGCGCCCTATGCCAAAAGTAAATTTGGCGAAGGCTGTCGCGTTGACCGCAAGGGAAAATCCGCAGACAGAACTGTAATTAAATTGGCCGTTAGGCCCTGTCAGGGGAATAACCGCTGACCCGTACGCATTGGACCCGGCAGAAGCCGCGCCCACCGAAAAACGCTGCGTCAACCCGGCAAGAGTACCGTTGGAAGATTTAGAAATGGAACCCGCGACTGTGATCGAACTGGAATTAAGGTATATTGGCTGAACCAACGCTGATACAGCTCCTGCCAATCCTGACGTATAAAAGCGATTAACCGCGCCCGTATCGGTCGGTGCCCCCACGGCCAGCGGGATGTTGATGCCTCCGTTGGCGTTGACGGCCCCCGCCGCCGTCAGACCTCCGGCCAGCGTCATGTTGCCGGATGCGTCCACCTGCGGCATGGCCGCCAGAGCATTAGCCGCCGCCGTGGCGGAGTTGGCCGCGCTGGTGGCAGAAGTTGCGGCATTATCGGCAGCCGTATTGATACGCCTCTCCGCCTGGTCAATGTCATCTTTGGCGGTTTCGGCGCGCTGGACAAGTGGTGTAACCGCTCCCACCGCTTCCGTCTGTGCTGTCTGGACGGCTTGAACAGCGGTACTTTGCGCACTGGCTATATTCTGCTGCGCGGTCTGTGAGGCACGACCTACGGCAAGCACGGCCGCCGCTTGCTTGTCCTGTATGGCAGTCACAGCCTCATTCCTGGCTTCAACAATTTTCTTCTCCCCGTCGCTGACCGTTTCCGGCCAGGTGGCGGCCAATGACTCCACAGCCGTTTTTGCATCATTGGCACTCTTAGCGTCACGGGCTGCGTTAGTTGCGGATGTGCCGGCAGCCCTTTTGGAGGTCCAGGCAGACCCTGCATAGCCTTCCGCCTCTTCGGCCCGTCCTGCAGCGGTGGCTGCCGCGTCTGTTGCCGTCTTGGCTGCCTGGCTCGCCGTTTCCGCATCCGCATGAGCATCCTTGGAAGACTGGAGCGCATGATAGGCAAAAGCCTGTGCAGCAGTAGTAGCCATCCACTCCATACGGAGACGCATTGTCGCTTCCCCGGGCATAGCGACAAGCAGAGTCCGGTTCTTCATTGGCGTACCGCCTGCCAACTGTGCGACACGAGAAACACCGAGTACGGAAATATACCCGGAAAACAAAATTCTTTGGGAACCATCATCTGCCTGAACCAGGACATTGTAAGACCATCTTCCTTCAGGCAGGGCGGGGAATGAAAAAATCACCTCATTAGAAGGCTCCCCCTTCTCAATGGAAATCTCTACCACCTCCTGATTGGCGGACACAATGCTCCCTGAAAAAATCACGCCGTCCAGAGAAACGGCTTCCCCTGCCATATCCCGAAACAGGGCAGGGAAGGAAAACGGAGTATTCTCCATGCAGGAAAAATGTTCCGTAACGCCCAGGAAATCTAACATGCCTCCCTCTTAGCACACATTTTTGCCGCACGAATACAACCGTAACTTGAACAAGCAAAAAAATCCGCTCCCTGTTTCGGCAGGAAGCGGACCAAACAACAACGAATACCCTGGAAAGATAATTAAGAACCAGCCGTTGCCTTCTCCTTACAAAGAATCTGCACGAAAGACTTTTCGTCTTTCCTGGAAGCCCCGTACATGCAAGCGGCATCTGCTCGAACAACAGAAAGGTTCTGATACTTGTCCGGTCGCACGATAGAAAACTTCATCTGATCCCACGGAGACAGAACAAGGCGGCTCTTGACCCACATCGGACAAATACGATTGCCGTCCTTATCAAACGGAAGCATATTCGTGACCAGGAAGCGGACATTCAGCATGGGATTCACCTTGCCGTGTTCCAGCACGGAAAAACCGTAATTCTTATTCTTCTGCTCCTCCCACATGATCATCTGCGCTTTCATCGTTGAGGAAATCGCCAGACAAAGAATGTCGCCGGAAGCCTCGTCCCATGCGTAATTCTCTTCCAGCATGCGCTTGGCTTCAACAATCTGATCCAGCAGGAACCCGGCAGGATTCTTCGTCCCATCCATCTTGAAATCAGCCGGAACAACCAGACTTGGATCAAGATCGGTCAGCGTGGCGCCTGAATTGCCCGTGTAATTAGGTGCAAGCATTCCCCCGCAAACACTATCCGAAGTTGTACGGATGCGGAACTTTCCGGGATTATCCGTATCGGGAACCACCCCAAGCAAAACCTGATCAAGCAGCCTCTTGCCGGCCTTCTTCATTTCCGCGATAAAATCGCTGATACTGAGTTCAAGGTCGTTCAAAAGGATATTGTCAACATCATCCTTGTGAAGAGAATCCGCATAACGGAGAGGTTTAATTACACGCTTCCCCATGGAAAGCTCGTGAGGGCTGGCCTCTACGAATCTGTTGCCGATCTCCTTGAACTCCGTCTTGCCCACATAGGGAATCTCCATATCTTTCCCGCGACCGGGGAGAACGGAACAATACGGCTCAAGAATAGACGTCACCTGTTGAATCTCACGCTCGAAAATACTCGAATACTTCGTGCGGAGCATATCTGCAATAGAAAGATTAAACTCCATGCCCCTCTCATCGCACGGAACGTGACCGGAAACATACAACCGCGACTTGAACAAAAACACCCACGACTTGAACAAAACAATCAAAAGCGCAGCCTGGAAGCCTGTTCCTTGCTGTGCTCGTCGCGCAAATGACCATACACCCGCATGGCGAGAGCTCCCCCGTCCTGATGCCCCAGCCACTTGGCCACGGTCGGAATATCTACTCCCTGCTCAATACACGTCGTAGCGAAAAAATGGCGCAGATCATGCACCCGGACATGGGGCAACCCCAGGCGGACACAGGCATTTGTAAGAGCTTTCCTTGGATTTTCGATAACGAACACAGGAGATGTTGCGGTCAATTTATTGTTTGTTTTTTTCATCCGCTCAATCACATCCCGTAGAGCTGGGTTAATATACAATATCCGTCTTTTGACTGCATGTTTAATTGCCGGGACGGATATGGAGTCTTTTCCAATATCGCCCCATACCAAGCGTCGGGCTTCTTCAATCCGCAGACCAGAGTAGGCCAAAAAAGCCACCATATCTGCTGCAGGGGAATCAAGGCTCTTTTCCCGGTACTTTCGCAGTAAAGGAGCACGCCTGATTTCTTCTACAATACGAACAAATTCTTCTTTTCCCGGGATGAAAAATTCCGTCGGTTTCAGACTCAATCTCTCCAGTTTTGCGGTAGGGTCTGAAACTACGTACCCGGAATCCCTGAGCATAGCAAATATTTTTCGAACTGCACCAAGAGCTCCATTGGCCGTTCTTGGCGAACAACTCTGTGCTTTTTTGGTCCACCATAACCGGCACATATTGCCCGTGATGGCTTCCGCTGCCACATCTTGTTCAACCAGCTTGCGAGCATGCTCCGCGAAAAGCAGAGCAGATTCAAGGGCCCTAGGTTTAAGATTGGGCCTCATCTTTTGCTGGGCAATGTAGGTATCTACCGCTACATACCAAGAGATGTTTCCGATAGTCGGGGTATTTGTCCCCATCTCCTGCAAAAAGGCAGCCATTTTGGCAATAGCCTCATTTATATCCTTTGTTTTAAGTGAACGTCTTATCGTTTTTCGGCCACCTTGTCTGGAATCCACACGAGCATAGTAAATGCCAGAATTCTTTTCCCGGTACAAGTGGGCGTAATCGGTAGGCTCGAAGTATTGACGCATACCCATCTCTTGCCATTCCTGTGACCTCAACACAACATTTTTTCATTTTGACGTGTGGCCTGACGTGTGGCTGTTCTAACAACAGGGGGAAACAAAAACCGCTGTAAGCGTTTTAGCTTACAGCGGTTAAAATTGGTCGGGTTGACAGGATTCGAACCTGCGACCCCCTGCACCCCATGCAGGTGCGCTACCAGACTGCGCTACAACCCGATGAACTCGGACCGACCGGGGTCGTGTCTTGTGACGGCGAGGTGTATATAGGAAAACTTTAGTGTTGGCAAGAGTCTTTTTTCATAGCATACCTTTTTTGTCATGAAGCAAGTTCAAGTTGCAGTCGTCGGGGCCAGTGGCTACACCGGGCAGGAATTGTTGCGCATCCTGCTGAACCATCGCGGGGTGAAGCTGGTGTGCGCTACTTCCCGCCAGTATGCCGGGCAGCCGTTGTGGGAGGTTTTTCCCCGTTTCCGTCAGGTTCCGGGTTCCGGCCTGAAGTTTACGGATTCCGATGTGGAGGCGATTGCCGCCACTGGGGCGGAGGTCGCTTTTCTGGCCCTGCCTCATGGCGTGGCTGCTTCCTATGCCCGCGGCCTGGTGGACAGGGGCGTGCGCGTGATTGACCTGAGCGCGGATTTTCGCCTGGACAGCCCGGATGTGTACGAAGAGTATTACGGGAACCCCCACCCGGATATGGCCCTGATGCAGGAAGCCGTGTACGGCTTACCGGAGTGGCGCCGGGAGGAGATTGCCCGGGCGCGCATTGTGGCTTCCCCCGGCTGCTATCCCACCAGCATTCTTCTGCCTCTCATTCCCTTGTTCAGGGCGGATATGCTGGAGCCGGAGGACGTGGTGGTCTGTTCCGGCAGCGGCGTGAGCGGAGCAGGGCGCAAGGCATCCATTCCGCTGCTGTTCTGCGAGTGCAATGAGAGTTTTCATGCCTACGGAGTACCGAAACACCGCCATTTGAGCGAAATTGAGCAGGAGCTTTCCCATGCCGCCGGGGAAACGGTGGTGATGTCCTTCACCCCCCATTTGGTTCCCGTTAATACGGGTATTTGTTCCACGATTACGGCCAAAGTGAAAAAAGGGGCGGACCCCGAGTCCGTCGGCCGCCTGCTGGAAGAAGCCTATGCCGCGGCCCCGTTCGTCCGCCTTCTGGGGCGCAACCAGCCTGCGGATACCAAGAATGTAACACGGACGAACTGCGTGGATATTGGCTGGGCTTATGATCCCCGCACGAACCGCGTGATTCTGATGAGCGCAGAGGATAATGTGGTGAAAGGCGCGGGTGGGCAGGCCGTTCAGTCCTTCAATATCATGTGCGGATTTGATGAAACGGAAGGCTTGTGGGTTCTGTAGCTTTTTGATACGCTGAAAGGCACTTTCAAGACGATGAATGATTCATCCTATATTCCGGTTGACGGGGGCGTTTGCGCGCCCCAGGGCTTTTTGGGGAGCGCCGTAAGCTGCGGCATCAAGAAGCCTACGGCCACGCGTCTGGACCTGGCCCTGATTTATTCCACGGAACCCTGCGTTTCCGCAGGAACGTTTACGACCAACCGCGTGCAGGCCGCCTGCGTGAAGGTGAGCCGGGAGCATCTCCGGAAAGGAAATATCCGCGCCATCGTGGCGAACAGCGGGAACGCGAACGCCTGCACCGGAACCCGGGGGGTGGAGGACGCCAGGGGCGAATGCCGCAGCGTTGCTGAGCTTCTGGGGCTGGAGCTTGCAGAAGTGGCCGTATGTTCCACCGGCGTGATTGGCCTGCCAATGCCTATGATGCGCATTTACCCGAAGTTTCCGGAATTGGCGGAGGGGCTTTCCCGCGACAAGGGGCATGAGGTGGCCCAGGCCGTGATGACCAGTGATACGAAGGAGAAAATTATTGCCATTGAGTTTGTAGTGCAGGGCAAACCCGTACGCATCGGCGCCTGCTGCAAGGGGGCGGGCATGATCAATCCCTGCATGGCGACCATGCTGTGCTTTATCACGACGGATGCGGGCGTTTCCCGCGATGTGCTGGAGCTGTGCGTGCAGTCCGGAGTGAAGAGTTCTTTTAACTGCATCACCATTGACGGAGACATGAGCACGAATGACACGGTTCTGGTGATGGCGAATGGGGCATCCGGCGTGAAGCTGGAAACTCCGGAAGATATTTACGCATTCCAGCAGGCTTTGGCCCATGTGATGCTGGAACTGGCCAAGCACATCGTGCAGGACGGAGAGCGGGTGACCAAATTCGTCACCGTGCATGTGACGGGAGGCCGCACGGAGGATGAAGCGAAAAAAGCGGCGGAAGCCGTAGCCAAGTCTTCCCTGGTAAAGAGTTCCTGGAACGGGAATGATCCCAACTGGGGGCGCATTATTCATGCCGTGGGCTACTGCGGAGCAAAGGTGGACGAAGAGAAGATAGACATTGACATCGCCGGTCTGGCCGCCTGCCGCGGCGGCGTGCAGGCGGATACTCCGTCCGACGATTTGCGGCAAGCCGTGCAGGTTCCCGCGTTCCAGGTGGATATCAATTTGAATCGGGGCGAGTTTTCCCATACGGTGTATACCACGGATTTGTCTCCGGAATATGTGGATTTCAATCGTTCCGAGTATGCATACTGGAACCAGGCGAAAGCGGACGGCCTGACCTGTTAACCGTTTCTGTCATGGCGCGTGGCAAATGCCGCCAGGGAAAGGCGGGGGGAATGGCCCCCGCCGCCGGGATGCTGATGGAGGTGCGGCGCCTTCTGGATGAAGGCGCCTTCCGCGCTTCCCGTGCCCAGCGTTTCTGTACCGGTGCGGCGGATTGCTGCCGGTTCCGCCTGACCGGGGAGACGCCGCATGTAACGCTGGGGGAGGCATGGGTGGCCTGGAAGGCGTGGCGTGCTTCCGGACGCACCCGGTTGGAGCTGCCTCCGGACGGGAGCTGCCCTTTCTTGAGCGGGCAGGGAAGATGCATGATTTATGAAGGTAGGCCGTTGGCGTGCCGCACTCATTTCTGCGTACCGGCCGGGGGCGCCTTGCCCCGCCGGGAGGTTATTGACCTGATCCATGCGCTGGAAGATATTGACGCAGCGCTGGGCGGCGATGGCGCAGCCCGGCTGCCGGAGGCCGTGGAACGGCTGTCCCGAAAAGGCCCGGCGGATGGAAGGAAGAGGCGGCGATGATGATCCGGGGGTGACGGCAGTCAGGCGTCTATTTCCAAGCGGAAGCACATTTTTTCAGGCCATGGGAACATGTTTTCCCTTCGTGTGTCCATGGCTGGACCTGGTTAGAGGATAGAAGTAAGCAGGAGAATGCCTGTTCAGGCCTCCGAGTCCGTTTGTTTCTCTTTTTCCTGTTTGGAGGCCAGATGGCGCAGGGCGCTGGCGGCCTTTTTGTTGCCGTGCCGGACGGCTTTCTGATACCATTCTTCCGCCTGTTTATCGTCCTGCTCAATACCGTAGCCGTGGGCGTAGCAGTTGCCCACATTAAACATGGCTGTGGCGTTGCCCTGTTCTGCCGCCTTAAGGTACCATTTCAGGGCTTCTTCCCGGTTGACGGGCGTTCCTTTTCCGTTCAGATGGCACCACCCCAGGTTGAGCTGGGCTGTTGTATGCCCCTGTTCTGCGGCTTTGGTGTACCAGTGGACGGCTTTGGCCATGTCCACTTCCATGCCCCGGCCGTTGCCGTAGCACCATCCCAGCGTGTATTGGGCCGTAATCTGGCCCTGAAGGGCTGATTTGTGATACCATACCAGCGCTTTGTCCAGATCCGGCTCCACGCCGAAACCGTTTTCATAGCACCATCCCAGATTGTACTGGGCCGTAGCGTGGTTCTGCATGGCGGCTTCTTCGTACCAGTAAGCGGCTTTCCGCGGGTTTTTGGGGGTTCCGCTTCCGTTGCCATAGCACCAGGCCAGGTTATACTGGGCGCGGGGGTCTCCCTGTTCCGCGGCCTGCTTGTACCAGTATACGGCCTGTTCCCAGTTTTTCCGGCTGGGGCTGTTGGCATAAATCCAGCCGAGGTTGAGCTGGGCTACCGCGTGGCCCTGTTCCGCCGCTTTTTTGTACCAGCCGATGGCCTGGTGTTCGTCTTTTTCCACTCCCAGGCCATTGACATAGCAGAACCCAAGGTCAAATTGCGCGGTGGGGTGCCCCTGTTCGGCGGCTTTCCGGTACCAGTAAAAGGCCTTGTCGTTGTCCTGAGGGGCGCCGATGCCGTTGGAATAAGCCCATCCCAGGTTGAGCTGGGCTGTAACGTGGCCCAGTTCCGCCGCCTGCTGGTAGCAGTAGAAGGCTTCCTGCTGGTTTTCCGCCACCCCGCGACCCTGTTCGTAGTTGATTGCCAGCTGGAACAGCGCCTGGGCGTCTCCTTTCAGAGCTATTTGCTGAAGGGTTTCTACGTCGACGGAATAGGTGGAGACGGTGTTTTCCTGCTCGCCGTGGTTGTGGGAAGCGTCATTCATTTCACAGGTAACCGCACTGGGGAACACTGGGACAATTTTTGCTCTCCTGAACTTGTGCGCTCGCCGATTCTGCACATTTCCCCCATAAGAATCAAGACCCGTTTTTATTGGGGCCGGAGTTCGGAAAGCTTTACCGTCCAGCGTGCCTGCGGCGAGACAGGGCGAGGAATGAACCGCCAAGGAAGAGGATTCCGGCGCCGGGTTCCGGGATTCTCAGATCTCCCAGCGGAGCGGTGAAGCTCTGTATTTCCCCCAGGCGGATGCCCGTCAGTCCCGCTTCTTCGTAATTATAACTGTACACGTCGTTTTCTCCATCCATGCTGGTCAGATAAATGTCGCAGTGGGAAAGGCCGTATTCATCCGTATAGTCGTTCACGACTACTTTCTGGCGGAACATTCCCACCGCATAGTCGTCCGAGTCCGTCAGGTAGATGACCAGATTGTCGTCTTCGTCCGTGTCGTAGCCCCACATGGTGATGGCGTGGCCTCTCCCTTCTTCGCCGACGGTCAGAGTGGTTCCCCAGTTGTTGTTGATGCTGTTTGTCAGCTTCTGGTAAACGCCGCTTCTGGTGTCTCCGTCCCAGAAGCTGTATGCGGAAAATAAGGGGTTGTCAACAGCTCCTCCGCTTGAAGACTGCGGGACTGTCAGTCCCAGCTCTTTCCAGTATCCTCCGGAAGCCGTCGTCGTAGAAAGGCTCGGATAGGCGGTGGTATCCAGCATTCCGCCGTTGATCCACCAGTTGTAGGCTTGTTCCACGGAGCCTCCGCTGTTTGTCCAGCTCGTGGAGATGGTCTGGTAAATAGCCAGCTGGGCGACCTGCGGCATGACATCGTAAGTGGCGGATTTCCCGTTGGGCGTGGTGGATTTCAGGTCGCTTCTGGTATCCTGCCACCATTGGAGAACGTTGGAGGCCGCCGCCGCCCAGCAGATATTCTGATCATAAGGAAGGTACAGCCATTCTGTGGGCCGTGCGGAAACCGGAGGATTTAACGGGTTGGTGGGGTGGGGCTTGGTCCCCCATGTCCATTTGGTTTTTTTATTGCAATCATACCATCCGCCGGATTCGGAGACGTTTTCAAGGAATACGGGCGCGGCATGAAGCGCTCCGGGAAGGAGCAGTGCCGCCAGAGCCGGAGAGAGGGAGCGGAGAGTCATAGGAAAAAAGGAATATGTGTAATTCCTTTTTTGTTAAAAAAAGCCCGGGAGGGTCGTCAAGATAATAAATAGGGGAAGGAGGCGAATAAACCCCGGAGAGGCAGATTTTTTTCCGAAGACGCCGGGAACGGGATGTCCGGAGGACAGGACAGATGAATGATTTTCAGGGGCTGCCGTTGTTAACGGGGGACGAGCCAGGGAGAAGTGGGCGCTTCCGGATTGGACGCTACATCTGCGGGGGAGCCCTCGGCCACGATATTGCCGCCGTGCCTGCCGGCTCCGGGGCCCATGTCCACCAGGTAGTCCGCGGCATTGAGCAGGTCCTTGTGGTGTTCCACACAGAGGATGGTGTGTCCGGCATCCCTCAGGCGGAAAAGGGCTGCCAGGAGAAGGGCCACTTCATTGAAGTGGAGGCCGCTGGTGGGTTCGTCCAGAATGAACAGGGCCCGTTTCCCGTCTTCCTCCAGTTTCCAGGCCGGGGCTTTGGCCAGTTCCGCAGCTATTTTTATGCGCTGGGATTCTCCGCCGGAAAGGGTGTCCGCCCTGCGGTTGAGACTGAGGTATCCCAGCCCTACGTCCTGCATGCTTTTCAGGATGGCGGCGGCTCTGGGCAGGGAGGAAAAGAATTCCGCCGCTTCGTCCACGGTCAGGGCCAGCGCCTGGGCAATGGATTTCCCTTTCCAGGTGACTTCCAGCGTTTCCCTGTTGTAGCACTGCCCCTGGCAGGCGTCGCAGGGCATTGCCACGTTTCCCAGAAAGTTCATGTCCACTTCAATCATGCCCGTTCCCTGGCACCGTTCACAGCGGCCTCCGCGAATGTTGGGGGAAAAGCGCGCCGCCGTATATCCCCTCTGCTTGGAAAGGGGGAGCTGTGCGTAAAGGGGACGCAGCACCTGGAGCAGGCCGGTAGCGGTGGCCGGTGTGGAGCGCGGCGTTTTGCCGATGGGCGACTGGTCGATGACGACGAGGCGGTTGAAGTGTTCCGTTCCCTGCACGCGGCGCGGAATACCCTTTTTTCCGGAGAGGTCTTGCCTGACTGCGGGGATGAGGCAGTCCCGGACAAGGGTGGATTTTCCTGAACCGGAAGGGCCGGAGATGCAGGTTAGTGTGCCGACCGGGATATTCAGAGTGACGTTGTTGAGGTTGTGCTTGTCCGCACCGGTCAGTACCAGACGCCCCGCAGGAGCCGTCTTGCGTCCGGAGGCGGGCATATTTCGCTTGCCTGAAAGCCATTCCCCGGTGGGGCTTCCTGAATTTCCCAGTATCTCAGCAAGGGAGCCCTGCGCCAGAATACGGCCTCCGTTGGTTCCGGAGCCGGGGCCCATGTCCACCAGGTGATCCGCCGCGGTTAGAATTTGTTCATCATGCTCTACGACCAGTACTGTGTTGCCCTGGTTCCGGAGCGTCCGGAGAGCGCGAAGCAGGCGGTCCGTATCGGCGGGGTGCAGTCCGGCCGTGGGTTCGTCCAGGATGTAAAGGACTCCGGAAAGGCCGCCTCCCAGCTGGGAAGCCAGGCGCGCCCTCTGCAGTTCGCCTCCGGAAAGGGTGTTTGCCTGGCGGTCCAGGGACAGGTAGGAGAGTCCCAGTTCATTCAGGAAGCGCACGCGTTTGTTGATTTCCTCCATGAGCGGGGTCAATGCCGCCGCCAGGGAGGAGGGCGTTTTCAGTCGTTCCAGTTCTCCTGCCATATCTTCCAGAGGAAGAGCCGTCAGTTCCGCGAGATTGTAGGCCCGGTCCGGCGCAGGCATGGTGACGGCCAGGGCCAGAGGGGAAAGACGCTGGCCTCCGCAGGCGCGGCACGGACCGTTTTCCTGTTCATTCAGGCCGGTTCCCCGGCAGGAGGGGCATGCCCCCAGCGGGGAGTTGAAGGAAAAATGGCGGGGCGTAAGCTGGGGCAGAAGGAAGCCTGTTTCCGGATTGCGGTAGCGGGTGTGGAAGGCCCGGATTGAGGCTTCCTCTCCTGGTATGGTGATGATGGCCCGAACCTCGTCCGGATTGATACGGAGAGCCGTTTGCAGGGAATCCGCAATGCGCGAGGCCGTATTTTTCCCTCTGACGATGAGGCGGTCAATGACCAGGGCCGCGTCCGAAGGCGGGGGGACGGGGGAACTTATTTCTTCAATATCCCGCATTTCTCCGTTCCAGTAAACCCGGAGGAAGCCCTGCCGCTGGAAGTCGCCCAGCGTCGCTGCGGGATCCTGGGCCAGCAGGTTTTCCGCCGGAGCGGCCAGAATCAGGCGCGTGTGTTCCGGCAGGGAAACGAGTTCCTCCGTAATCCGGTCCGGGCTCTTGCGTTCCAGTTTCTTTCCTGTCTCCGGGTCATGGGGCGTGCCGGCAGCCGCGTAAAGGATGCGCAGGTAGTCCAGAATTTCCGTGATGCTCCCCAGCAGGGTGCGGGAACTCTGCTGCCTGGTGGATTGCTCCAGGCACAGGGCCGGGGGCAGCCCGGTAATGCTGTCCACTTCCGGTTTTTCCGGTTGATCCATGCCCTGCCTGGAGCGTGCCGACAGGCAGTCCAGAAAACGCCTGCGGGATTCGGAAAAAAGCGTATCAAACGCCAGGGAAGATTTTCCGGAGCCGGAAGGGCCGCAGAATACGATGAGCTTGTTGGACGGAAGATCCAGATCCAGGTTCCGGAGGTTGTGCTGGCGCGCGCCGCGGATGGAGATGGGAAGATTCATGTCACGTAAGGCGGGTAAAGGCTCCCTGGTGCGTGCCGCCTTCCTCAATGATGAGGCGGCGCGCCGTGATATCTCCCAGGAATTTGGCGTGCCGGTGGATGGTGACGGTTTCATCCGCCGTAAGCGTTCCTTCCAGAGAACCCTGTATCCAGATGTTTTCCACGCGGATGGTTCCTGTGACCAGCACCGTCGTCTTTTTTTCCACCACCATCCTGCGGGCGGAGATGGAGCCGGAGATGTGCTGGTCCGTTTTGATTTTGCAGACGCCGCGGCACAGGAAGTCGCCGGAAGCCCTGCCGTATAAGACCAGGTCACGGCATTCGATGTTCAGCCCCTTCAGGTCTGCATTGGCCTGCACGGTAACGCTTCCGCAGGTCTGCACCTTGGTCCGGTGCGTTCTGCTGTGTAAAATGACGTCGTCCAGTTTGATATACGCGGAGCAATGGCCGCACCTGGCGGAAACTGCCGTGGCGGGGACGGAGGTGCTTTTGCGGCAGGAGAAGCATTCCACCTCCCGGGCAGGCGCCGGGCTGCTTTCCGCAGTTGGGGGGAGTGTCCAGGGCGGTGCCGGGGAGGGGTGGCTGATTTTCCCGGAGGGCGCGGTGCTGATCCGGGGGATGGGATGGAAGGTGGGGTTCATGGAACAAAGAGGGCGGCAAAAGAACGGTCCGTTCTTTTGCCGCCCCTGAAAGTAGCAGGCGGAGAGTTTTTTATTCCGCGTCAATATCCAGCGTACTCTGGCTGGCCGGAGCATGGGTTTCCGGCTCCGGAGCGAAGGCATGGACGGAAGCCGCCTTCTTGGCGGCGGAAGCCCCTGTGGCTCCTACCGTGGGGGCGCCTACGGTAGAATGGCCGATGAAGATTGCACCGCCTTCAATAGCCAGGGAGGCGGCCTGGATGTCACCTACGAGTTCTGCCGTGCTTTTCAGTTCCACGCGGTCCGTGACTGTTACATTGCCGATGACCTTGCCGTGGATGATAACGGATTTGGTATTGATTTCCGCCCGGATGACGGCGTTCTGGCCTACGGAAAGCACCCCTTCGGAGGAAATGTCGCCTTCCACGGTGCCGTCAATCAGCAGGTCATCGGAAAAACGCAGGGAACCGATTACCTCCACATCGGAGTTCAGCACATTGCGGGTCAGCTGCTGGACACGGGTGGTGGGGGCGTAGGAAGGCGCGGCTTCCGCAACTGGTTCGGGGATATCCTGGCTCTTGGCTACATCCATCCAGCTGGGAGTGGATTCAGGATTTTTATTGCCCTTGGGGGCGGGAACGGTAGTGAATGATCCAAACATGGCGTTAAAAAGAGGGGGTGAAAAGTAAGATGGGAGCTCTTGAAACTCGTCCGGTTTAATGTACATCACCCGCATGTGGATGTGAAACAATTTTCTCCGGCAGGGATAAAAAAATGTGTCTGTTTTTTATCGTTGCGCTGCCTCGGGCGTTCCGGTAGTGTGTGACCGTCTTTCCGCGATTGTTTTCTGTGGATATTTTCGTTTTGAAATGAGTGATTTATTTGAAAAAAAGCTGTTCCTTTCTCCGGCCGCGCGCAGGCGCGGCGGAAAGGCGGGTTTTGCGCTGGGCCGCATTCTTTCCGTCATCTTTTTCGTGATCGCGCTGGGAATGTTTTTCGGCGGTCTTTTCTTCTGGCTCCAGAAGCGCCAGGCATCCCTGGATTCCGGCGCAGCCGCGCGGATTTGCGCCACGCCGGAGATGTTGTCCGGAGAATTGAAAGCCGCTCTGAAAGACAGGGTGGACTATAGTTTCTGGCCTCCTTATCACATTCCTCCGATGGAAAAGCAGGACCTGCTGCGCAACTGCCTGGCGGAGGCACAGAAATATCTGAGCGCCGCGGATGTGGTTCAAAAATCCTCTTTTGTGTGGAAGTCCCTGCAATCGCTTCCTTTAATGGTCAGGCATTACGCCATGTCTCCGCCTGAGGCGATTGTCAGCAGGCCTAAGGGGCCTAAAAGCTTTGCCGTGTTTGAGGTGGAGGGGCATCCCTGCGCCCAGCTCCTGGTTGGTTTTGAAAAGACTCCCGATATGGAATTCTGTTTTTTCAAGGATGAACAGGATGGTTCCTGGAAGCTGGACTGGCAGCAGTTTGCCCGCTTTCAGCCGATGAACTGGGAGGATTTTGTACGGGGAAAAGGAGAGGATATTGCGGAATTCCGCGTATGGATGGTTCGGGAGCGCATGTCGGAAAATAAGGATGACTATGCATTTAAGCTGATTGCTCCCGGGATGAACGGTTCCGAAGAGCGCAGCATTGCCCGTCCCATGGTGTATGTCCCCAGAAAATCGGAAATGGGCAAGCGTTTGTTCATGTTGTTTAAGATTAATGAGGAGATGGAACATTCCCCATACCGGGTGTTGAACGCCAATGACGAGGCTGACATGCTCCGCGCGCGGGTTCTTCTTTCCCGCAGCAAAGAGCCCAACCGCAAGGGGGAATATTCCTTTACGCTGGTCAGGCTGCTGGGGGAAGGCTGGTACGGCCTTTCTTTCCCAGAATAAAAACTGTCTCTTATACACATCTCCGAGCCCACGAGACGGAGCTACATCT
>ENA-OZFV01000196-OZFV01000196.1-human-gut-metagenome-genome-assembly--contig:-NODE-196-length-35514-cov-4.855975_pt1 | contig 35514 bp, 31 predicted proteins | sample MGYA00245110_ERZ653645 | MGnify/ENA primary metagenome ERZ653645 (study PRJEB26926, sample SAMN06165144) | human gut metagenome | biome: ENVO:00009003; feature: ENVO:2100002; material: ENVO:00002003... | reverse complement strand
GCAGCGTCAGATGTGTATAAGAGACAGCACATCATATATACAGGTGTCCGACCTGCAGACAGAAGATCCGGGTTCCAAGAGGCAAGGGCAGGATTGAAATCCGATGTCCCAAATGCGGAACGAAGTTTATCAAGAAGAGCTGATGTGCTGGATTTGACAGCAGATTGGAAAGAATGGACAGACAGGTGGTGAAGTCGTGTTTGGATATGTGATTATTAATAAGGGTGATATGAAATTTAAAGAGTTTGATATTTATCATTCCTATTATTGCGGTCTGTGCCAGATGCTTAAGAAGCAGTACGGATTTACAGGACAGCTGACATTGACTTACGATATGACCTTTGCTGTTATGCTGTTAAGCAGTCTTTACGAGCCGGAGGTTAGTGAGGATGTTGTGAACTGTGTGGCACACCCGTTTGAGAAGCATCAGACCCGGCAGACCATTTATACAGAGTATGGAGCAGATATGAATGTTCTGCTTTCTTATTATAAATGTATGGATGACTGGGCAGATGAAAAGAAATTAACCAGATTTACCTATGCAAAGCTGCTTAAAAAGGGATATCATAGGGCTTATAACAAATATCCGGAGAAGGCAAGGCGGATTGAGAATCTGCTGCGGGAGCTGTCGAGGGAAGAAAATAAGCAGTCTGCTGATATTGACCGGATGGCGGGGATTTTTGGAAGAATTATGAGTGAAGTTCTTGCACCGAAGGCGGATGAATGGGAGGAATCCCTGAGAAACATGGGATTTTATCTTGGCAAGTTTATTTATCTTCTGGATGCATATGAAGATGTGTACGAAGACCGTGGGAAGGGAAGATACAATCCTTTTACGATAAAGTGTGACGATCCGGACTTTGAAGAGGAGGTACGGACGATTCTTACCATGATGATGGCGGAATGTTCGAGAGAATTTGAAAAGCTTCCGATCCTTGACAATGTGGAAATTTTGAGGAATATTATTTATTCAGGAGTCTGGTATCGTTACGAGGCAGTAAATCAGAAGCGCGCGAATCAATCAAAATGTAACAGCTCAGCCATGCAGAAATGATTGTGCAGGACGACTGTGGGAGCCTGCCTGCTAAGGGCAGCTTATGAATGTCATGGTGGAACTGTTATATCAAAACAGATAACTGTGAGGCAGCAGAACAGCTGCCGGAATAGTTACGGCTGATGGGCCGGCGCGGAGATGGAGGGAAGTATGCGTGATCCGTATACGGTTCTTGGTGTATCCAGGAACGCCACTGAAGAAGAAATTAAAAAAGCATATAAAACATTGAGCCGGAAGTATCATCCGGATGCAAATATCAATAATCCGAATAAGGATCAGGCAGAGGAAATGTTTAAGGAGATCCAGCAGGCGTACCAGCAGATTATGAAGGAACGTACCGGCGGAGGCAGCAGTTATGGCTATGGGGGATCACAGGGCAGTTATGGCTCCGGCTCCGGAAGCTATGGCGGTGGACAGCAGGGCGGCTACGGAAACCGTGGTTATTATGGAGATTTTGAAGATTTCTTTGGCGGTTTCGGAGGATTCGGAGGATTCGGCGGCTTTGGACAGGGGGCCTATACCGGAAGCAATACCGGCTACGAAGAGGATAATTACCTGCGTGCGGCAGGAAACTATTTAAGAAGCGGCTATTACAGGGAAGCCCGGACAGTTCTGGATAATATGGAAGAGAACACACGGAATGCCCGGTGGTATTATTATAGTGCACTCGCACATGCGGGGCTCGGTAATCAGGTATCGGCATTAGAGCATGCCAAACGTGCATCGGCGCTGGAGCCGAATAACAGTGAATACCGGAATCTGGTGAACCGGTTTGAAAATGGAGGAAGCTGGTACCAACAGCGGCAGTACACCTATGGCAGTCCGGTTGCCGGGAATGGAAATCTCTGTCTGAAGCTGTGCATTGCCAATCTGCTTTGCAATCTTTGCTGCGGTGGCGGTGGCCTGTGCTGCGGTGGAAGCCCTTATGCGGGCTATTAGGGAATGGAGTTGCTTCGCCATATAAAATTGCTTTTCTGTTTGAATGCAAGCATTCACAGAAAGCAATTTTGCATGGCTCTGAATAGTTTCATAAAAAAAACTTGATAAATACCCACGTGGGGTATATATTAAATACCAACAGGGGGTATATTGAGTTAAGGGAGAAGAACAGGAGCAGGACTTCACGTATATTCATGAAGAGGAGCAGGAGATGAAAGAACAGAGAACACAGGAAGCGGGTAACCGATGCTGTTACTGTATGGAAAAGCATACCTTACGTTCACAGGAGCAGAAGAAAGCACTGATTAACCGGCTGAGGAGAATTGAAGGACAGGTGCGCGGCGTACAGCAGATGCTGGAAAATGATGCATATTGCAATGATATTCTGGTGCAGTCTGCAGCAATCAGCGCAGCTATGAATGCTTTTAACAGAGAAATTCTTGCGGCACACATTCATTCCTGTGTGGTAAGAGATATCCGGGAGGGGCACGACGAGGTCGTTGATGAGCTTGTTTCCACGATCCAGAAGCTGATGAAATAAAGATATGGGAATGGGAAGGGGCTCTGAATAGTTGCAAATAATGATGTCGGGGTCAAAAGTCCCCGACTTTGATATGAGACAAGAAAGGTGACCGAAAATGGAACAATATAACGTAACGGGCATGAGTTGTGCAGCATGTCAGGCGAGAGTGGAAAAGGCAGTATCCAGGGTGCCTGGAGTAACCTCTTGTAATGTGAGCCTTTTGACGAATTCCATGGCAGTAGATGGAACGGCAGTGCCGGATGCCATTATTAAGGCTGTGCAGCAGGCAGGATATGGAGCAAGTAAAAAGGGCACAAATGCAGGAGAAGGGAATCAGATGGATGGTGTGCAGAATGATGCGGATGCACTGGCAGATCACGAGACGCCGGTTTTGCTTAAGAGACTGATTGCCTCTGTGGTATTTCTTCTGGTACTGATGTACTTTTCGATGGGACATATGATGTTTGGCTGGCCGCTGCCACCCTGGTTTGACGGAAATCATGTGGCTATGGGACTGGTACAGCTTTTGCTGACAGTCATTATCATGGTGATTAACCAGAAATTCTTTATCAGTGGATTTAAGGGGCTGATTCATCGGTCACCCAACATGGATACACTGGTGGCGTTAGGTTCTTCCGCATCCTTCCTGTGGAGTGTGTATGCACTGTTTATGATGACAAAGGCGCAGACCGTTGGGGACATGGATGCGGTGATGCGGTACATGGATGAGTTTTATTTTGAATCTGCAGCGATGATTCTGACCTTGATTACCGTTGGTAAGACACTGGAAGCCAGATCCAAGGGAAGAACGACCGATGCCTTAAAGAGTCTGATGAAGCTGGCTCCGCAGAATGCAACAATTGTGCGTGGAGGACAAGAGGTTACAGTTCCGATCGGACAGGTGCGTCAGGGAGATATTTTCGTGGTCCGGCCGGGTGAAAATATTCCGGTGGATGGTGTGATTTTAGAAGGAAGCAGTGCCGTCAACGAGGCGGCTCTTACCGGAGAAAGCATTCCGGTGGATAAAACGGTTGGCGATGACGTGTCTGCAGCTACGATAAACCAGTCGGGATTTATCCGTTGTGAGGCAACCAGAGTTGGTGTAGATACGACGCTTTCCCAGATTATTAAAATGGTAAGTGATGCAGCAGCAACCAAGGCTCCGATTGCCAAGATTGCAGATAAAGTATCCGGTGTGTTCGTACCGGTAGTCATTTCCATCGCGGTGGTTACCTTTATCGTATGGCTCTTAATTGGAAAGGAATTCAGCTTTGCGCTGGCAAGAGGAATTTCCGTACTGGTGATCAGCTGTCCGTGTGCACTTGGACTTGCAACGCCGGTAGCAATTATGGTCGGAAACGGCGTGGGAGCGAAGAACGGTATCTTATTTAAGACTGCTGCAATTCTTGAAAATGCAGGAAAGATAGAAATTGTTGCACTGGACAAGACCGGAACGATCACCGAAGGGGAACCGAAGGTTACCGATGTAATACCGGCAGGAAATATCACGGAAGATGAACTGCTTTCCCTGGCAGTTTCTCTGGAAGCAAAGAGTGAACATCCGCTTGCAAAGGCTATTATCCGGCGGGGAGAAGAGCTTTCTGTGAAACCGGAAGAGGTTACGGAATTTGAAGCACTTCCCGGAAACGGACTTCATGCAGTAAGCAATGGAAAATTACTTCTTGGAGGAAGCCTCAGGTTCCTCAGTGAACAGACCGGTGTTTCAAAAGAACTTCGTAAGCAGGCAGAAGAGCTTGCAGAGCAGGGAAAAACACCGCTATTGTTTGCACAGGACGGGAGAATGCTCGGGATCATTGCTGTTGCGGATACCATGAAGGAAGACAGCCCGAAAGCCATTCAGGAATTACGGAAGCTTGGAATCCGTGTCATTATGCTGACTGGGGATAATGAGCGTACTGCAAATGCGATCGGAAGAAAAGCAGGCGTGGATGAAGTGGTTGCAGGTGTCCTTCCGGATGGAAAAGAAAGTGTGATCCGCGAACTGAAGGAGCAGGGCGTGACCGCCATGGTCGGTGATGGAATCAATGATGCACCCGCACTTACCCGTGCAGATGTGGGGATTGCCATTGGAGCAGGGGCTGATGTTGCGATTGACGCGGCCGATGTGGTACTGATGAAGAGCCATCTGTCTGATGTACCGGCGGCGATTCGTCTCAGCCGGGCAACCCTGCGGAATATTCATGAGAACCTGTTCTGGGCATTTATTTACAACATTATTGGAATTCCCCTGGCAGCAGGCTGCTTCGTTGCTTTCGGACTCACCTTAAATCCAATGTTTGGGGCAGCAGCAATGAGCCTTTCCAGCTTCTGTGTGGTATCGAATGCACTGCGGTTAAATCTGTGCAGGGTGCATGACGGTTCCCATGACCGGCCGTTTCATAAGAAAATGACTCCAAAAGTTAAAACAATCAAAACAGTCAGAATTAAAGGCATGATGTGTGAGCATTGTGAAAATCATGTAAAAACTGCTTTGGAGGCACTGCCGGGAGTTTTGGAAGCAGTTGTCAGCCATAAGGAAGGAACTGCAATTCTGACAACGGCAGGTCCCTTAAATGAAAAGCAGGTTAAAAAAGCGGTAGAAGAGGCCGGGTACAAAGTGTTGTCCATTAAGTAACCAGGTAAGAGAAGCGTTCGGAGAATATCGAGCAGAGTAACTTGAAAAAAGTAACTGGAGGGTACCGGGCAGTTATAATAAAATTAACGTAACTAAGAAAATCGGAGGAAAAGAAAATGACAAAGACAGTATTAAAAATTGACGGAATGATGTGCGGAATGTGCGAAGCCCATGTAAATGATGCAATTCGCAATGCATTTGCAGTAAAGAAGGTATCTTCTTCCCACACAAAGGGCGAAACGGAGATTATCAGTGCAGAACCACTTGATGCAGAAAAGCTTGCTGAGGTAGTGAAGAATACCGGCTATACCTTAAATGGGATCAGTAGTGAACCCTGTCAAAAGGAAGGAATCTTCTCTTTCTTAAAAAAATAGACAGGGTAACAGAATCAGTAGGTTTTGATAACAGTAATCATTACTGATATTGACAAAAGAACAAAAATACTATATAATTCTTATCAGAAACAAGGTATAATTAAAAAAATATCGATTATTTGCAACTGTTCAGAGCCATACTAATCATGGAGAGCTGTACGGTGAATGAAACGGAGGTAAAAGAAATGGCAGCAAACAAATACGCAGGAACACAGACGGAGAAGAATTTACAGGAGGCATTTGCAGGAGAATCCCAGGCAAGAAATAAGTATACCTATTTTGCTTCTGTAGCAAGGAAGGAAGGCTATGAGCAGATGTCAGCATTATTTCTGAAGACAGCAGATAACGAGAATGAGCATGCAAAGATGTGGTTCAGGGAACTGGCAGGAATCGGTGATACAAAAGCAAACCTGGCGGCAGCTGCAGAAGGTGAGAATTATGAGTGGACAGATATGTATGAAGGCTTTGCCAAAACTGCTGAGGAAGAAGGATTTCCTGAGCTTGCAGCCAAATTCAGGGCAGTAGGAGAGATTGAGAAGCACCACGAAGAGAGATATCGAGCCCTTCTTAAAAATATTGAAACCGCACAGGTATTTGAAAAGAGCGAAGTTAAGGTATGGGAATGTCGTAACTGCGGACATATCGTGGTAGGAACCAGGGCTCCGGAGGTATGTCCGGTATGTAATCATCCGCAGAGCTATTTTGAAGTTCATGCAGAGAATTATTAAGAGGGAGGAGTTCACTACGAAGAATCATACAATCAATTCAAAAAAAGCAGTAATGATAGGCTGCGGCTTTGTCGGTTCCGCATCGGTATTTGCCTTAATGCAAAGCGGATTATTTACAGAGATTGTCCTTATTGATGCAGACAGGAATAAGGCAGAAGGAGAAGCCATGGACATCAGTCATGGAATCCCGTTTGCCCGTCCGATGAAAATATATGCAGGTGATTATGACGATGTGGCAGATGCTGCAATTGTTATTTTGTCTGCCGGAGCCGGTCAGAAACCGGGAGAAACAAGGCTTGATCTCGTAAATAAAAATGTGGCTATATTTAAGTCGATTATTCCTGAAATCGCAAAGAGGAATTTTGCAGGTATCATGCTGGTAGTTGCCAATCCGGTAGACATTCTTACTCAGGTAGCCATAAAGCTGTCCGGACTTCCTGAAAACAGAGTTATCGGTTCGGGAACGGTTCTGGATAGTGCGAGATTAAGATATAAGCTCGGTGAGCATTTATCCGTGGACAGCAGGAGTGTTCATGCGTTTATAGTAGGAGAGCATGGAGACAGTGAGGTTGTGGCATGGTCATCAGCCAATGTCTCAGGTGTTCCGTTAAGTGAGATATGTGAAATGCGTGGTCATTATAAGCATAAGGAAAACACGGCAGAGATAGCTGCGGCAGTCAGGAACAGCGCATATGAAATTATCAACAGAAAGCATGCTACGTATTACGGAATTGCCATGTCTGTAAAAAGAATCTGTGAAGTGATTATGAGAGACGAAAGATCGATACTTCCCGTATCACACATGATTCATGGTGTATATGATATTGACGGTGTCGCATTAAGCATGCCGGCGATTGTAGGTGCTGGTGGCGTAGAGGCAGATATCCCGATTAATTTAAATGGAGAGGAAGCGTTAAAGCTTAAGGAATCTGCCGATTCCCTGAAAAAAATTATAGACACAATTGAACTGTAAACTTTTACGTATGAAGGAGATAAAAGCATGGAAGTAAAATATTATGTATGTAAGCACTGTGGAAACATTATTGAAAAGGTAAAAGACAAGGGAGTACCTGTAATGTGCTGCGGAGAGGCAATGCAGGAGTTAAAAGCCGGTGTGACGGATGCAGCTGTTGAGAAGCATGTACCCGTATATACCGTGGATGGCAATCAGGTTCATGTTGTTGTCGGAGAGACAAAACATCCAATGCTGGAAGAACATTTTATTGAGTGGATTACATTAAATACCAATCAGGGCATTTACAGAAAACAGTTAAATCCTGGACAGGAGCCGGCAGCAGATTTCTGCCTTTGCGATGGAGAGCATGTAGAAGAAGTATATGCATATTGCAACCTGCATGGATTATGGGTAACCGTTTAGACATGTAGAAATGATGGTGTAAGGATGACGGCAGGAGCCTGTTCACTAAAGGGCGCTTGTGAATGAACATGGCTGAACTGTTTTGATTATGGAAAGTGGAATACTATAATTTACAAGGAGAGATAACGGATTTATGTACGAGATGAAACCGGAATATTATATCGGAATCGATATGATTGACGAGGAACACAAGCAGATTTTTAAGTATGCAGATGAAGCATATGAATTACTTCATGATGAGTTTACCGTTGATAAATATGATAAAATTGATGTCATACTGGAGAAGCTCCGGAATTATACGGTGAAGCATTTTACAGATGAAGAGCATTATATGGAATCTATCAATTATAAGAAATTATTCACACAAAAAGTCCAGCATCAGCAATTTATCAATAAGCTGGATGAATTTATGGATCAACATAACAAAGATATGGATGATCAGGACGAACAGATTATGGGCATTTTACAATATCTTACAGAGTGGCTGGTAAATCACATTCTGCATGTTGACGGTCAGATTCCACAGGGCTGATCCGGAACGGAAAATCAAATAATTATTCATAACCCCATTCGGGAAACCGCTGTTAATGCAGAGGAGTTTACGAATGGGGTTATTTGTTTTATAAGAAATTAGTTGCGTTGCGACACCGCTCGCACGCAAAGAGTTCACAGGCGAACTCTTTATTTTATGTTCTTGAACGACAAATCACAAAAAGTTCACAAAAAATTAGCACTCACTCATTGACAGTGCTAATGACAAGTGTTATATTACATTTAGAACAAAAGGGAGATCTGGAAGCCAGGCTGTAAAAGTAGTTATTATAGTTAAAGGTTCAAAATAAAAGCAGAAAAAGAAAGTTGTAGAAGCAGAAAGCCATAGAAGCAGAAAGAGGGTGACAGTTATGGCGAAGAAGAGAGATTATTATGAGGTTTTAGGAGTTTCAAAGACAGCGACCGATGCAGAAATCAAGAAAGCCTACCGGAAGCTGGCGAAAAAGTATCACCCTGATATGAATAAGGATAATCCACAGGCAGAGGAACTGTTTAAGGAAGTTACCGAAAGCTATAATGTGTTAAGTGATAAAGAAAAACGTAAATTATATGACCAGTTTGGTCATGCGGCATTTGACGAGGGTGCTGCACAGGGTGGTGCTTATGGAAATAGCGGTGCCGGAGCAGGTGGCTTCGGAGGTCAGGGCTTTGGAAATGGAAGCTTTCATTTTCGTGGTAATCCGGGCGGTAATTATCAGGAATTCCATTATAGTGGGGATAACCTCGATGATATTTTTGATGGGATTTTTGGCGGTGGATTTAAGAGCAGCGGTTTCGGAGGCAAGGGCTTTGGCAGTGGCTTCCACAGCAGCGGCTTCGGGGATGAAGAGGATCTTTTCAGAGGAAGCAGAGGACAGCGCACCCGTGCAAGAGAGGGCGGGGATGTGCTTGCTAAGGTGGATGTTACCTTTGAGGAAGCAGCGCTTGGTGCAGACAAGGTAATCCGCTTCCGTTCACCGGATGGAACGGACCAGTCCCTGCAGGTGCATATTCCGGCAGGCATTGATTCCGGTCAGAAGATCCGTCTGAAGGGAAAAGGAATGCCGGGAATAAACGGCGGCGAGGCAGGCAGCCTGCTTCTTGAAGTAACCGTTCACGATAAGCCCGGTTTTGAACGAAAGGGCATGGATCTTTATACGACCGTGGAAATCCCGTTTGAAACCGCAGCGCTTGGCGGTGAGGCGATTGTTCCGACCCTTACCGGAAAGGTAAGCTGTAAGATCAAGGAAGGAACACAATCCGGTACGAAGATCCGGCTTAAGGGAAAGGGAATTGTCTCAATGAAGAATCCTTCACAGAAGGGCGATGAATATGCGGTGATCCAGATCCGGGTACCGAAGCATTTAAGTCCTGATGCAAAACAGAAATTATCAGAGTATGCAAAGGCGGCTTCATAAGGTACAGGTTTGCGTTTCGGAATAACTATTCAGAACTATGGTATTATGGTTTTGGATAGTTATTTTTTTGTAACAGTTCAGCCATGCAGAAATGATTGTGCAAGATGACCGTGGAAGCTTGCTCACTAAGGGCAGCTTATACATTCATTTCTTGTCATTTTCTCATAGAACTGGTAAAATATAATCGTGTTATGCAGCCATTCAGAGCTGCTCGCGGAGAATAAATTAGTTGCGTTAGCAACGGTTTTACGAATGGGCTTCTGAATAGTTACCGTATATGTATGAAATACAAGGGGGTAAATCAATGAAATTATTATGGAAGTATTTGAAGCAACCAGATTTGACAGTATTTTGACGATTGAAAATTAAGGGAGACAGAATATATGGCGTTTCTCAAGGTTGGCATCTGGAATCCCCCCGATGGAATAGGTGTGCACTGGCCGGTACATAATATGTAAACAAATTTTATTGGATAAGGAGGAAAACGATGGATAAGAAAGCAATGTATAAACTCAGTTACGGGCTGTTTGTTCTGACAGCGAAGGAAGCAGACAAGGATAATGGGTGTATTATCAATACAGCCATTCAGGCGGCCTCTGAGCCGAATCAGTTGAGTATTTGTGTGAATAAACAGAATTACACACATGACATGGTTAAGAGAACGGGAGAGTTTACTGTATCAGTACTCAGCCAGAATGCAGATTTCGGGATGTTTAAGCATTTTGGGTTCCAGTCCGGGCGGGATGTGAATAAGTTTGAGAATTTTACGCAATGCTCCCGTGGGGCAAATGGGATTTATTATATTACAGAGGGAACGAATGCCTACCTGTCGGTAAAGGTAAAGAAAACCGAGGATCTTGGTTCGCATACCATGTTTATAGGTGAGATTACGGATATGGAGGTCTTAAGTGAGGCTCCATCGGTAACCTATGATTATTATCTGAACAACATAAAACCGAAGCCACAGGCTGTAGGAACAGCAGAGGACGGACAGACCATCTGGCGCTGTACCATCTGCGGCTACGAATATGTTGGTGAAGAATTGCCGGAAGATTTCATCTGTCCTATATGTAAGCATCCGGCATCCGATTTTGAAAAGATTGTGAAGAAGTAAAGTCAAGGAAAACAAAAGCTTTTGAAATCCCCTGCAGCATTACACTCTGTTTTATTTGCTGCAGGGGATTTTGCATTGTAACTGTGGGTACAGAACTGTCATGGACTCATTTCCTGTCCGGGAGGAATATTCAGTTATGTGATCATATCACAGAAAACGGCGAAGTGTTTGCTTATAATGAAGTCATAAAACAAAGGTATAACCAAACAAAGCAAGGAGGTATTTTGAATGAGATTAAAGGATAAAGTTGCGATTATTACAGGCGGAAGCCGGGGCATTGGATTTGCTACCGCTGATAAATTTTTGAAGGAAGGTGCTGCCGTTATTTTAACAGCAAGTACGCAGGAATCCGCAGATCGTGCAGTGACAAAGCTGAAAGAAAAATATCCGGATGCCATCGTCGATGGAATCAGTCCCGATCTGGCCAGTCTTGAATCCGTCAGAAATGCTTTTAAAGAAGTAACCGGAAAATACGGATGCGTGGATATTCTGGTAAATAATGCGGGGATTTCGGAAAGCACCCCGTTTATGGAGTATACAGAGGAGACATTTGATAAGGTCATGGATCTGAATGTAAAAGGAGTTTTTACGTCTACCCGTGCAGCAGCAGAATGCATGGTGGCGAGAGGTGAAGGTGTCATTCTTTCTACTTCCTCCATGGTCAGTATTTCCGGACAGCCAAGCGGATTTGCCTATCCGGCATCAAAATTTGCAGTAAACGGCTTCACGATATCTTTGGCAAGAGAGCTGGGACCTAAAGGTATTCGTGTGAATGCAGTTGCTCCCGGTATCACCGAAACGGATATGATGAAAGCTGTGCCAAGGGAGGTCATTGAACCCATGATTGAAAGAATCCCGCTTCGTCGGCTGGGACAGCCGGAAGATATTGCCAATGCATTTGTATTTCTTGCTTCTGACGAGGCAAGCTATATCACCGGCGTGATACTAAGTGTGGATGGCATGGCAAGAAGCTAAGACAATGTAAGGATGGTGATGTCATCACCGAACATAAATGGATTTCAGGCTATCATAGAGTCATAAAAACAAAAGACAAAGGAGGAATGTAACATGTCTGCGATCAATATCAGTACCAATAATTTTCAGAAAGAAGTAATGAATTCCGATAAACCCGTCCTGCTGGATTTCTGGGCACCCTGGTGTGCACCCTGCCGTATGGTAGTTCCAATCATAGAGGAGATTGCAGAGGAACGGTCTGATATCAAAGTGGGTAAGATCAATGTGGATGAGCAGCCTGAGCTGGCAGGTAAATTTGGCATTATGACTATCCCGACTTTAGTAGTCATGAAGAATGGTGAGATTGTTAAACAGGCATCAGGTGCGAGATCAAAGAATGCTATTTTGGAAATGCTGTAAGGTGGTATTGCCGCTTACTCTGGAAAGGTGGAAAATAGGATGAAAATTGTAATCATAGGAGGCGTGGCCGGTGGAGCTACAGCTGCAGCAAGAATACGGAGACGGAATGAACATGCTGAAATTATCGTATTTGAAAAATCCGGATACATATCTTATGCAAACTGCGGACTTCCCTATTATATCGGAGATGTGATCACAGATCCGGAAGAGCTTACCCTGCAGACTCCGGAGAGCTTTTTCAGACGATTTCGTATTCATATGAAAATTCACCATGAAGTGGTTTCGATACATCCGGATCGTAAGACAGTTTCGGTGAAGAATCTGGAAACCGGGGAAGCGTTTGAAGAAAGCTATGATAAGCTGATTCTTTCCCCGGGTGCAAAGCCTGCACAGCCACGGCTTCCGGGAGTGGGCATGGATCAGCTTTTTACACTACGTACGGTAGAAGATACATTCCGGATTAAGGAATATATTACAAAGAATCACCCGAAATCTGTTGTGCTGGCCGGGGGAGGCTTCATTGGTCTGGAGCTGGCAGAAAACTTAAGGGAGCTTGGCATGGAGGTTACGATTGTTCAACGTCCCAGACAGCTGATGACTCCCTTTGATCCGGATATGGCATCCATGATCCATAGTGAAATGAGGAGGCATGGGATAAAACTGCTATTAGGCTATACGGTAGAAGGGTTTCGGGAAAAGGATCATGAAGCAGAGGTTCTGCTGAAGGACAATCCATCTCTCCGTGCAGATATGGTGATACTGGCAATTGGAGTTACACCGGACACTGCACTGGCAAAAGAAGCCGGTCTTGAGCTTGGTATTAAGGGAAGCATCGTAGTGAATGACCGGATGGAAACCTCAGTACCCGATATCTATGCTGCAGGTGATGCGGTTCAGGTAAAGCATTATGTTACCGGTGAGGATACGTTACTCTCTTTGGCAGGACCTGCGAATAAACAGGGAAGGATCATTGCAGATCATATTTGTGGTGATGACAGCCGTTATCCGGGCAGTCAGGGAAGCTCTGTAATTAAAGTGTTCGATATGACAGCTGCAACCACGGGTATCAATGAAACCAATGCCAGAAGGGCAGGTCTGCAGGTGGATACAGTAATTCTTTCTCCCATGAGTCATGCGGGCTATTATCCGGGTGGCAAAGTGATGACAATGAAGGTGGTTTTTGAAAAAGCGACCTGTCGTTTGCTGGGAGCCCAGATTATTGGATATGAAGGTGTCGATAAACGTATTGATGTGCTGGCAACAGCGATTCATGCCGGAATGAAAGCAACACAGCTGAAGGATCTGGATCTTGCCTATGCACCACCTTACTCATCTGCCAAGGATCCTGTAAGTATGGCAGGATTCATGATAGACAATATAACAAAAGAAATCCTGAAGCAGTGGCATCTGGAAGATATGGACGCTGTTCTTAAAGAGGAAGGGGCTGTGTTGCTGGATGTAAGAACAGTACAAGAATACAGCAGAGGCCATATTAGCGGATTCATAAATATTCCGTTGGATGAATTGCGGGAACACATCCATGAAATTGAGAAGGGAAAACCCGTTTACCTGATTTGCCAGAGTGGTCTGCGAAGTTATATTGCCAGCCGTATTCTGGAAGGGTACGGCTATGAAACCTATAACTTCTCCGGTGGATTCCGCTACTATGATGCAGTGGTTAATGACCGTGCATTGATTGAAAGAGCATATGCATGTGGAATGGATTATTAAAAGAATCAAAGTGCTTATTATTTTATGATTTCTGAAGGGCTTCCAGTCTTTTCATATCAAGAATGGTGATTTTGCCACGGGAGAGTCTGACAAGCCCTTCGTCTTGAAAATACCGGAGCATCCGGGTAATGACCTCCCTGTGGGAACCAAGATGGTTAGCAATGGTTTCGTGTGTGATTTCCAGTTCATTGCTTCCTTCAATGGATGCTTCTTCAAACAGAAATAAAGCAACACGTTTATCCAGACTTTTCCACATGATCTGTTCGATCAGCCACATGACATCAGAAAAACGGGAAGCCATTAACTCATTGGTATAGTTTGCGGCAGCAGCAGATTCCTGCATGATGCTCTTATAGGTCTCCGCCGGGATGACCCAGAGATCTGTGTCTTTCTCAGCTTCAATGATTACTTCGAACTGAATGGAACGCATGATACATGAGGCGGAGAGCAGACATATATCCATATCAAACAGGCGGTAAAGCGTGATCTCCCGTCCTTCATCCGAAAGGATATAAGTTCGAAGCTGTCCCGATTTAATCAGTAATAATCCGGTACAATCCAGATTTCCATTGTGAAGGATCGTTCCTTTTTTTACCTGTCGTGCAGTCAAACTGTCTGAAATCAGGTTTTTCTGTGCGGTATTTAAATCATTCCATACTGGAAAATAGTTTTCGAAGCTCATATAGCCAATCTCCCTTTATGAACACAGTATACTTATTTTTTTAAAACACGTCAATGATATGCCGTAACCATTGTATCTGTGATGCAAAGTGCTGGTTAACTCATTGCAGTCATCGTACCGCAGGTATTAAAGGTCTGCATAAGCTGTCCGGGATACAGCTTACAAAGTAATCACGAGCTTAAACCAGCCACCCTCTGTGGAAAAATCATAAAAGGCATTATGCTTTTCACAGAAAGCCATGATGGAGCGTGTGCCAGTTCCATGACCTGTTCTGGTGGAGGTGGGGAGTCCGTTTCTTCCCAGGGTAATCTGTCCTTTATAAGGGTTTGCAATCTCAACCATAAAGGCAGGCCTGCAGATACAGCGGATAATAATTTTTCTCTCATTTTCAGGAAGCTCTGCACATGCTTTTGTGGCATTTTCCAGAGCGTTGGCAAAACAGATGGAAAGCTCGGCGGAATCAACAGGGAGGCTTTCCGGAATCGCAAGATGGTGCTCTATGGTAATGCCCAGATTCCGGGCTTTCTCAAGACAAGCAGTGAGGGTAGCATTTAATATGGGATCACTGCAGTAATAAGAGGGAGTGCTGATCCGGTTCAGCTCAGTTGATTCGGATACATGCTGAGGATGGCGTAGATGCTATCTCTACAGTGGTTTATCCGGAGACACCGTACGACCGCGTAAGCTGGAAGGGCGATCTTTCCGTTGGACTTTACGAAATTGATGCATAAGGGCTGAGAGAAAGGGGAAAAGCCAAATGGGATACTTTAAAGATGTGACACCGGAATCAGCTGGAATCAGCTCCAAAGGAATTTTGAATTTTCTCGACCGAATCGAAGAGAACCAGATTGAGCTGCACAGCTTTATGGTGATCCGCCATGGACAGTGTGCAGCGAAGGGTTGGTGGAAGCCGTATGATGAAAAATTCCGTCATCCACTGTATTCGTTCAGTAAATCGTTGACAGCAACGGCGATTGGTTTTGCAGAGCTGGAGGGAATCTTATCGCTGGATGAGAAAATTGTTGATATCTTTCCGGACCTGCTGCCGGAAAATCAATCCGAAAATCTCAAAAAATCACGCTGCATCACCTGTTGATTATGGGTTGTGGTCACGAGACGGAGATTATGGACAATTCCGAAAACTGGATTTCTACCTTTCTTCATCATCCGGTGCTCCATGAACCGGGAACATTTTATAAATACAATACAGCCGGAACTAACATGCTGGCTGCCGTTCTGAGGAAAAAAACGGGACAGAACGTCACAGAGTTTCTGAAATCCCGTCTGCTGGAGCCGCTTGGCATCACATCCCTTACCTGTGCGTTGCTCGGAGACGGAACGGAGCTCGGTGGAGGCGGTATGAAGATGGTGACGGAGGATATGGCAAAATTCACGTATTTTCTGTCCAGACAGGGCGAGTGGGAAGGAAAACAGCTGCTTCGAAAAGACTGGTTTGAACGCGCCTGCCGCATGATCGTCAGATTCCAGGAGGAAAAGCTGCTGTTAGAGGCAGAGGATACGCTGATCAGTGTCGGCGGACTCGGCATTTCACCGCGTCAGGCGTTGACAGCTTTTGAGGTAAAAGAATCTTGAAAAGTGTGAATGGACAGGCTGTTCGGCAAATTTGTAGCTTGTCACTCTGATAAAGGTTCGATATAATAAAGAAAAGGATATTTTGGAATCGGTCATCTCGGGTGGGTTCCGGTGCATAGCGGATAACATAGTTTCGCAGTGCTCCGGACGGGAACCTGAAGGTGGCCGGTTTTCGCTGTCATAATCTGTTTGGACAGAAACAGATTATGACAGCGATGGAAAATAAAATACAAATGGGGGTTTGTATCATGAGTGCAGAGAGCAAAACAAGAATGACGGAAGGCAGTATCTCCCGGAAGATCATCCTGTTTGCCATCCCGCTGTTCCTCGGGAATCTGTTTCAGCAGTTATACAATACGGCTGACTCACTGATTGTAGGAAATTTTCTGGGAAGCAATGCGCTGGCAGCAGTCAGCTCATCCGGAAATCTGATTTTTTTGATGGTGGGCTTTATTAATGGCATTGCCATGGGTGCCGGTGTCGTGATTGCGAGATATTATGGGGAGAAAAATCACAAAAAACTGCAGAAGGCGATCCACACGACTGTGGCATTCGGCCTGGCAGCCGGTCTGATCCTGACGGTGGCCGGCATGTACCTGGCACCGAAAATTCTGGTACTGATGGGAACACCGTCCGATGTTCTGCCGCAGTCGATTGCATATTTCAGAACCTACTTTGCCGGTTCTCTCGGCTTTGTAATGTATAACATTTTTGTCGGTATCCTGCAGTCCATAGGAGACAGCCGCCATCCGCTGATTTATCTGATCGTATCCTCGTGCATCAATGTTGTGCTGGACCTCTTTTTTATCGCAGGTCTTGGCATGGGAGTCGGCGCAGCGGCGCTTGCGACAGCTATTTCCCAGTTCGCAAGTGCGATTCTCTGTCTGATCCATCTGCTGAGGACGAAAGAGGAGTACCGTCTTTATATCAGCAAAATCCGATTCGACGGCAGAGTGCTTGGCGAGATTATCCGAAACGGTGTGCCGTCCGGTTTCCAAAATTCGGTTATCTCAATCGCAAACGTTTTCGTGCAGACAAATATCAATGCATTTGGAAAAATGGCGATGGCAGGCTGTGGTTCCTATGCAAAAATAGAGGGTTTTGCGTTTCTCCCGGTTACATGCTTTACCATGGCGCTGACCACATTCGTCAGCCAGAATCTTGGTGCAAAACAGTATGACCGTGCGAAAAAAGGAGCACGCTTCGGTATTCTCTGCTCTGTTGCCATAGCCGAGCTGATCGGATTTGTCATCTATGTGGCTGCACCAACGCTGATTGCGGCATTTAACAGTGATCCATCTGTCGTTCACTATGGTGTCATGCAGGCGAGGACGATTGCGCTGTTCTACTTCCTGCTGGCCTTTTCCCACTGTATCGCGGCGGTGCTCCGTGGCTCCGGACATGCCTCGATTCCGATGGTTGTCATGCTCTGCGTCTGGTGTCTGTTCCGGGTCAGCTACATTACCGTGACGGTTCGTCTGATTCCGGATATCCGTGTGATCTTTTGGGCTTATCCTCTGACCTGGAGTATCAGCTCCGTCATTTTCCTGTATCTGTTCCTGAAAGGGAAATGGGTATACGGCTTTGAAAAATCTGATAGAAACCCAAAGAAAAGAGGATAAAACAATGGATATAGAAATGTTTGGTAAGCTTTCCGATGCATTTGGACCAAGTGGATTTGAGGAGGATGTCATCCGTACCATAGCAGATTACTGCAAAGAATTTGATGTGGAAAATGACGCAATGAATAACCTGTATGTGCGGATGCCGGGAACAAAGCAGGATTCCCGTCCGGTCATCCAGCTTGATGCCCATCTGGACGCATGCGGTTTCATGGTACAGAATATCCAGGACAACGGATGCCTTGGCATTATCATGCTTGGTGGCTTTCATCTGACCAGCCTTCCGGCACATGCGGTATGGATCCGCACCAGATCCGGAAAGATGGTACATGGTATTATCTGCGCAAAACCGGTTCATTTCATGACAACAGCGGAACGCAACAGTCAGACTCTGGAAATTGAAAAAATGTATGTGGATGTCGGAGCAACCGGCCGCGAGGAGGTTGAAAATGTTTTCGGAATCCATATCGGTGATCCGATGATGCCGGATGTAACCTTTGAATACGATGCAGAGCATGAGATCTGCTTCGGAAAAGCATTTGACAACCGGGCCGGCTGCGCATGCATCGTAGATACGATGAAACAGCTGGAAAAGGAGCAGGCTTCTCTTGCGGTTAATGTTGTCGGCGCCTTTGCAGCGCAGGAGGAGGTCGGAACCCGCGGCGCTGTGGTGACGAGCCAGATTGTAAAACCGGACCTTGCCATTGTATTTGAGGGATCTCCTTCCGATGACTTTTTCATCAGCGCAGGACAGGCACAGGGCTGCATGAAGAAGGGAGTTCAGATTCGTATTCTGGACAACAGCTATATTTCCAATACGCAGTTTATTTCACTGGCCGAGGAAGTAGCAGAAAAATGCGGAATTAAATACCAGGAGAGCGTAAGAAGAGGTGGAAGTACAAACGCAGCAAAAATCAGCGTGACAGGAAAAGCAGTTCCGTGTCTGGTGCTTGGTGTTCCATCCCGCTATGCGCACAGCCATTACAATTTCTGCGCAAAAGAAGACCTAGAGGCAGCAAGCGCAATGGCAGCCAATGTCATTCGCGCTTTAGATGAGGAAAAGATCCGTCATATCTGCCATCAGGATGTACTGTAAAATATTCGATAACGAAAGAAAAAGCATGCCGGAAGCGGGTTCACAGGAAAGGTGAAGCCGTTTTCGGCATATCTGGTAAAAAAGGAGAGTTTACAAGTGAGAAAACCGATCATTGGAATCTTGGGAAATACGTATAAAACACAGCCGGGACTTTTTTCGAGCGCGGAGAGAATGTATGTCAACAGTGATTATATCGAAGCAGTTCTGAACAACGGCGGAATTCCGATGGCAATTCCGGCAGTTGCCATGAAAGCGAATCCGGAAGATGTACTTGCCGTGTGCGATGGCATTCTGGTTCCCGGCGGAGAGGACTTAAATCCGTGGTATTATGGGGAAGAGCCAAAACCGCAGATCCAGACCATTCGCCCGGAGATCGACGAGGCATGGTTCGCACTTGGACGGGCGGCAAAAGAGATGGGAATGCCCATGCTTGGCATCCGGAAGGGCTGATCCACTCAGCGCCGGAGATGAACCGCCTTTTTGCGGAGCTGGTAGAAAGAAGCAGCAGATACAGAGAAAAAAAGGTAACGATTTGGAACCATGTAAAAGGAAAGAAAAACCGGGATGGGACTTTTGAACCGTTACGAAAAAATAAGAATGGATAAGAATGCGATTCTAAAAGTAGAGAGCAGGAATCGTTCGGGAGGCAAAAAAAGAATGAGCAGAACAATAAGAGTATCGGCGGCAGGAGCAGTCCTCACATGTGAAAGACCGTTCATTTTCAAGAAAAATTGAAAGTGAGCGGTCTTTCTTTGTATCTGAAAGTCATCGTATCAGATGGATTTCAGAATAGATGAATTCGATGTATTCGAGAAGAGAAGAAGCAAACAAAGAGGTTATGAGCATGGTTGGCAGCATGATGGCAGCAGTTAAAAATATTTGTGTTGTAAAAAGCATTACATGGTGGTACACTATAAGAAACAGGAGGTGCATACTATGGCAACAAAAACTGCAAATGTAACAGCACGAATTCAACCGAATATAAAAGAGCAGGCAGAGGCAATTCTTGACAGACTTGGAATTCCTGTATCTGTATTCATAGATATGACTTACAGACAGGTTATTATGCGTGATGGAGTACCATTTTCACTTGATATTCCGGATAAACTTGTTACAAGAGATTCCATAACACAAGCTGAATTTGATACGATGATGCAGACCGGGCTTGCACAGGCAAAAAAGAACGATTCTGTATCTGTTGATGAGGCTTTTAATCAATTAAAGTCGGAGATATAGTGCATGAATGAATATGAGGTAAGGGTAACAAGGCAGGCATTAGAGCAGATGAAAGAGATAGTGCATTATATTTCAAATGATCTAATGGCACCGGATGCAGCAGATAATCTGCTTGACAAGATGAAAGCAGAGATTACTAAGTTGTCGAGTTTTCCGAAAAAACATGCCTTGATTGATGAAGAGCCATGGAGGACTGAGGGAGTACGCAAGATTGTTGTTAAAAACTTCCTGATTTATTATTGGGTTGATGATGAAAATAACAGAGTTCAGGTAACAGCAGTTATTTATAGCAGGAGAGACCAGATCAGGCAGCTAAGTAATATGGATATGGGGTAGTGGCTTAATCCATAAGGATTGCGGCACAGATGCCTATCCCCGAAGTTTGCGACTGAATACCTCAGATACAAAATTACTTGTAACTATTCAGAGCCATGCAAATTGAGACAGAATATGCTTATTTATAAGCATATTTGACACAATTTATATGGCGAAGTAGCCACATAGGCAAAAGAAAAGCATCGAAGATGCGGTTTTGCGCATGGGGTTCTGAATAGTTACAAGTTGATAATGTAATAAAGAAGTTTGGTTCAGAGATTGCTCTTAACAATGTTTCGGTGGAATTTGAAAGAGGAAAAATCTATGGAATTGTTGGGAGAAACAAGGCCCCATGAATCAATGAAAATCTGTCCACCAATCTGTTCAGCCATCGTGGAGCCATTCTGTTCTATGCTGCCGCTTCTTGGTGCAGTAATACCGTTTCTAAGATTCAGATAAGCTGTATGCTCGGTTGAAATACCATAGCCGCCCCACCAAAAGAAGCCATGTTCATACGGTGCATAATTTAATAGTGCATTTGCTGCTTCATGAGAAGAAAAGTTATTCAAATCTTTGCAGTCTTCCAATGCCCGGATAAAAAACAGCGGACCGTTGCTATCATCGTCAGCGGCAAAATTTTTATAATTAGCGGGGTAAGACCACACTTCTCCAAAGACATCACGAATACGTTGATATGTCCACCCTTCAATAGGTGCCCCCAGACGGATACCAATGATCTTTCCAAGCCATCCTGCATAAACTTTTTCCATATAATTTTCAGCAATTTTCATATTAAGTACCATGCCTTTCCGTAACCTGCAGACCTTCTTTAGGAATCGTAAGGAAAAACTGGCGGAGCAAAAATGTTCCAAATGCATTAAAAATTCCTACAGCTACAAGCGACGATTTGGTGTCTATTAAGCCCATAAACTTGATTATTTTAAACTGAGGGATCATAACAGCCTGGAATGGAATCATCATGGTACCTAGATAAATGATGAATAAAATATTTTTGCCCTTAAAATTCAATCATGCAAATGCGTAGGCTGCCATTGAGCATGTAATGAGTTGTCCCAAAATGGTGAATAAGGTATAAAAATAGTGTTTCCAAAATAAACAAGCCACGGAGCCTGCTCAAACATATACACATAATCTTCATTATACAACCACTGCCAAACCATTGTAATTGAGACATACGATACAATAACCGGGATGAAAAAGGCAGATCTGTACGCATTAACCCCACGGATTTTCTGGTTTAACAGTGCAGCAGGGTTAGGAGAAAGTTCATCTTTAACAACCAAATTATGCAGGAACGTCAGAGCATTAAGAGCTTCTGGTGTATCCAGTCCTTTAACCTCAGTGCCACTAATATCAAAATCTACACCGGCACGTGAGAGCCAGCCAAGAACTTGATCTGCCCATGCGCCCGGATGACGATAACCGTAAACTTTTTCAGCGGGATTGGTCAGTGCCTCTGCAGCTGCATAAAATTCATCAATTGTCCAGTCATCCGTAGGTAAAGGTACATTTGCTGCTTCGAACATTTCCTTATTATAATAAATCACAAATGGAGAAACTTCTTGTGGTAACGCATACAGCTCGTTTTCATAACGAAGAGGAGTTAACAGGGATTCCGGATAAACAGACGTATCAAACTGATCCTTTTCAATCAGATCATTTAACCCAAGAAGTACCCCTTTGTTAGCCATAACATAAGTCCATTCATTAAGGTAAATAATATCAGGTGCATTATCTGCGCCAATCAATGTCATCAGTTTTTGAAAACGTTCACTACCGAGGTCGACTGGCTTGATTGTAACATTGGGATGTTCGTTCATATACAGATCGAACTTCTGCTGGTGAATGGCGATTTCCTGTGCGCTGCCGCTGACGGCTACTTCAATAATTCTTGTCTGGCGGAACACGGTATTGACAGCTCTGGTATCCATAGAGACAGATCTGTTAACACCGGCAAGGCATATATCCAGATTCAGGATGACGGTGAATCTATGATTACACTCCTGACTGGTGCAAACGCTACTTTGACAGCCCAGACGATTCGAAGTAACAGCCATTTGTTTGAAAACTGTGCTTACTGTCTGTTACAGACTGAAATTGCAATTGAAGCTGTAGAAGAAGCTGTTCTGATCGCAAAAGAAAATAATGTCAGAACGATTTTGAAACCAGCTGCCGTGTCCTCCTTAAGTGACAATATCCTCCGGCATACAGATATTCTCATTCCAAACCAGGCTGAGATGGCACTGCTTTGCAATTGTTCTGCTTCCATAGATATCACTGAACTTTCCCGCCAAGCAGATACCATGCTCCAAAAGGGCGTTGGGGCAGTTGTTATCACACTCGGAGAGCATGGTTGTTTTCTGAAAACCGCATCTATGGAACAGCATTTTCCGGCAGCGGCTGATTTTATCCCCATGGATAGCACAGGCGGAAGTGATGCTGGTTTTTGTATTTCAAGACAAGGTGTTGTTCCGGCGCTGATAGATCAGACCTCGAGTCTTGATATGAAAAGATAATTGAATGCACATTCGTGTATTGGAATTAGATTCAGAGCATGGACTCCGTATATTGCTGTAGGGCGCATGGATAAATATAGCTTACAAAGTAATCACGAGCTTAAACCAGCCGCCCTCTGTGGAAAAATCATAAAAGGCATTATGCTTTTCACAGAAAGCCATGATGGAGCGTGTGCCAGTTCCATGACCTGTTCTGGTGGAGGTGGGGAGTCCGTTTCTTCCCAGGGTAATCTGTCCTTTATAAGGGTTTGCAATCTCAACCATAAAGGCAGGCCTGCAGATACAGCGGATAATAATTTTTCTCTCATTTTCAGGAAGCTCTGCACATGCTTTTGTGGCATTTTCCAGAGCGTTGGCAAAACAGATGGAAAGCTCGGCGGAATCAACAGGGAGGCTTTCCGGAATCGCAAGATGGTGCTCTATGGTAATGCCCAAATTCCGGGCTTTTTCAAGATAAGCAGTGAGTGTAGCATTTAATATGGGATCACTGCAGTAGTGAGTGGGAGTGCTCAGCCGGTTCAGCTCAGTTGATTCGGATACAAGCTCAAGGATGGCCTTAGCATTTCCTTCCTTAGCAAGCGCAGCGATACCGGACAGCATCTTGTGAGTATCCTGCCAGATAAGCGTTACTTCTTTGGCGTTCCGTTTCGTATCTTCAACATGTTTTTTTATGCCCTGAATCTGTATTTCCAGAATCTCACGGTTCTGTTCATCCATCTGATACTGATACTGTGTCCGCAGATATTGGAAAACGGCATAATAAATGATGGCGATGACAGCACCTGAGAGGAAGAACAGAAGTGGAAAAGCCGGGTTTTGTGTGTAATGAACCGGATAGAGTGCAAGCGTCATCACAAAGAGGAAAAAGGCGATAGGGATCAATGCGAGAATTCCAAAGCCTCGGGTATTGATCCCGCCTATATCCGGAAAAACCCTTCTCAGAACAAAAAATTCCAAGGCAATCGCAGCAAGATAGGCAGACAGAAGAAGTATTGCATTTGACAGCAGCGTGCCTTTAAACAGTGTGTTGAGCAGTGTCACACTGATCAGAAGGTAGAGAGAGAGCAGGAGCTGCGACAGGCATTTGAAGACATGCCTTGAAACGGTAGTGTCTGCGGTCATATAGATCATGATTACACCCGGCAGAGAAATAGTAAGGATAGCGATTCTGAGAAAAGACAGAAATCCCCAAAAATGCATGAAAAAAAAGGTGAACACAATTGCATAAATGGCATATCCGCCTAAAAAAAGCAGGTTCCTTTTATAGTTTTTTCTCATCGGAGAAGTGGCGACTACCATGCCGAGCGTGCCAAATACAGCGACAAAGATACGGTAGATCTGGTAAGCCGTATTATCATCAAAAATCATAGTATTCCTCCATTTTGAACATTATCATAATGAGACCATAACCTTAAACCAGCCGTCTTCAGCTGTAAAGGTGTAAAAGGCATCATATTTTTCGCAGAATGCCACGATGGAACGGATATGGGCTTCCATACCGCCCTCCGGTAAATGTGGAAGACCATTTCTGTCAAAGGTTACCCTGTCCGGCTGAGGATTCCCAATCTCAAACATCAGCCTGGGTTTTCCAATGCATTTAAAAACAATTTTTCGTTTCTCCTTTGGCAGCTTTTCACAGCATTCGATGGCATTTCCAAGCGCATTGGCAAAGCAGATGGCAAGTCCGGCAGGGTCAACCGGTAGAATATCCGGGATAGTGACGGAGGTTTGAAGCAGGATACCGGATTCCTCTGCGGATTTAAGATAAGAACAAAGTGTTGTATCCAAAAGGGCATCTGTGCAGTAATGGAAGGCTTCAGGCATATCAGGCTTCTGGCCGGCGATGCCGGTAAAGTCAAGGATCGCCTGCATATCTCCACTCTCGGCAAGAGATGCGATAGTGGAAAGTATGTGCCGGGTGTCATGCCGGATGATTTTTGTCTGCTTTGCAAGCTTTTCCATGTCGGCAGCCTCTCTTTGTATATTTTGTACCTGCAGCTCGAGAATTTTTCTGTTCTGCTCTATTTCCTGCCTGTGATACTGCATAGAAAGAAATACGCCGATCGCAGTGTAAAGAATGACAATGACGGCACCAAGCAGATAGATCAATATAACACTTGTGGGGCGTTTACTATAATGCTCCGGATAAAAAGCAAGTGCTACGGTAAGGATGATCAGCGCACAGGGAATCAGGGAAAGGATTCCCCAGCCTTTCCTGATCTCTGTAATAAAATCCAGATAGATGCGGCGCATGAAATGAAAATCAAACAGGATGACAAGCAGATAGGCGAGCAGACGCATCAGGATATCTGAGAGCTCCGTTCCGTGCAGCGCAGTATTTATGAGTGTGATGGTTCCTGCAATATATATAGAAACAAGTATGTGTGTTGCGCGGATGAATACAAGCCGTGGAAATGGCTCGTCAGACATATTATGCAGCAGAAGGATGGCAGGACAGGATATTGTCAGGATAAATACCCGCAGCAAATGCTGGTAGCTGAAAAAATAGATGATCGCGTAGGATGAAATTATGACATAAATGAAATAGGAGGCAAAAATCATGATACTTATGGGCTTCTCTTTCACATAGCGGAACTTCGTGGTGGAGCCCATCATGCCAAAGGTACCTGCGCAGGTGATCATAACTTTTAAGATCAAAAAAATAATATTATCCTCAAAAAGCATAGTATCTGCCTCCATTCAGCCAAAAGTCCGCCCATTCCTTCTTGACAGTTTCGTACATACGGCGGGGAACCGGAACACGAAGATCTCCGGTCAGCAGCAGGTCTGATCTTGTAACCTCTGTAACATGGAATAAATTGACGACAAAGGAGGAACCTACCAGAAGCATTCTTTTGTGCGAAAGCAGCTCAGATACAGCATTTTGGAAAGAACCGTTGAAGCTGGTGCTGTGTATCACAGTATTATCTGTCAGATGATAATCGATATGTTTATCTATGCGCTCTGCATACCGTATGTCGGCGATGGGGATCATACGGATACTGTCCGTGGTCTTGATGGCAACGGTCTTTTGCATGATCTGTGAAAAGGAGCGGTAAGCCTTGTCAAGGCTTTGGAAAAACAGTTCGCTCTCGACAGGCTTTAACAGATAATCAAAGGCATCTACCCGGTAAGAATCCAGCGCAAAGTCAGGAGAGGTGGTGAGGTAGATCAGGAATCCCGTATCATCACGCATTCTCAGGGCAGCGCCAAGCTCAATACCATTCATCTCCGGCATAATACAGTCCAGAATATAGAGGTCAAAGCCACCGTGTTCATCTACATGGTTGATAAGTTCTTTTCCTGATGCAAAAGAAGATAAGGAAAGAGTCCGGTCAGAATGTATCTGTTTATATTGTCTGATCAGTTCCCTGGTCTTTTCATGGTTCGTTATTTCGTCATCACATAAAGCAATCTGCAAGGCATGATCCCCCTCCCGGTTTATTTTCTGAATAGTTACCATTATATATAAAAGCTTGTAAAACGCCTGTTCCGGACGCATGAAACAGGCGTGATCATTATTTGTGATTACATCTCTAGTGTAGCAAAGAAGGCAGGATGAGTCAACGAAACAGGGGGTGACCAAATCCGAACAAAAAGCTGCCAAATCCGCAATGATGACCATAACAAAAAGTAATTCCGATATACTTTAGCTGAAAAGACAGAAAAAGCTTTCAGAAGATAAAATGGGAAGGTGAGTATTATGAAGATACATAAGCTTAAGGCCGGAGAAAAAGCAGCGCGCGGCACAGCACTGGTTCTGACAGCAGCACTGGTATTTACAAGCATTGATCTTGCCGTGTTTGCAGCTGCCAATGAAGGAATAAAAACACAGGAAGTGATCACGGGCTTTGGAGAGTTGGATGAATCGGTCGCAGTGCAGCTTTTGCCGGTCGGTGCACAGGAAAGTGAAATCGTATTTCCTGATACCCTTACTGTAATATTGGAAACAGACAGTGTGGAGGAGTCCACCGGAGATGTAACGCAGGAGACAGAGGATTCTACGAAAGAGAATACAGAATCTGAAGAAATCCAGACACCGGAGAAAGATACAGAACATGGGGAAAGCACAGCTTCAGGAGAAAGCACAGACACCGGGGAGAGCACAGCTTCGGGAGAAAGCACAGACACCGGGGAAAGTATGGACTCGGGAGAAAGTACAGACACCGGGAAAAGCACAGCTTCGGGAGAAAGCACAGACACCGGAGAAAGCACAGCTTCAGGAGAAAGCACAGACACCGGGGAACATATGGACTCAGGAGAGAACACAGACACCGGGGAAAGTACAGCTTCGGGAGAAAGCACAGACACGGGGGAAAGCACAGCTTCGGGAGAAAGCACAGACACGGGGGAAAGCACAGCTTCGGAAGAAAACGCAGGAACGGAAGAAGATGCGGCAGAGGAAGAGCAACCAGTAGAGGAAGAAACGATTCCCCCTGTAAAAAGCATGCGGGAGACTTCCATTCATGTGACATGGGAAAACAACACAGCGGACAGCTTTGACTCTTCCGTATTGGGAAATCATTATGTTTATATTCCGGTTATTCCGGAAGAATACAGGGTAGCGGATGGTGTCAGCCTTCCGCAGATCAGTGTGACAATTGCAGCCATAGGAGGACAGGAGCTTGCAGAACTGCTTGCATTGTTAGAGAAGCTGCCGGATCCCCTTACCTACCTCTCCTCAGGTGAGAAAAATAAGGATATGATAGAGCCGGAGCAGCTTACCGAAGCAAGGGAGAAGCTGGATGCATGGCTTGCAGAAAATAAAACAGAGGATACAGAGAATAAAGAAACACTTTCCGGGGAAGAGGAGGAGCGTCTGGCGGAGCTTATCCAACGCCTGGAGGGTCTGGAGCATATACGAGATACGGAGACGGACTGTATGGATCTGGAATGCCCCTATCACTATCCGGAGATGATACAGCAGCGCATGGCAGAGGATGAGCTGCCGGAGCTTCTGACACTGGAGGATCTGGTGGAGGACTACGGTGTGGAGCCGCCGGAAGAGAATGCCATGCCTGCTGCTGTCTGGGGTACAGGTCTGCCCTTGAGAGCACCTGCCAGGGCATCGGCTCTTACACCACATCCACAGACCCTGATGGTTACGACAGATAACGAGAACAACAGCCATACGGGGAAGGCAGATGGCGACATTGATGAGAACATGGGTTTTTCAAACAAAAAACATCCCATCGAGCTGGCTTTTACACTGGACGAGCTTCCTACGCAGAGTGCCTATCTGGCTGTGAAGGCTTATGATGTGGATGAGGATGACGGTGAGACAGATTATGTGTATCTCAATGATGATATATATCTGCCGATGGATCAGACAAATCAATCTGGTAAAAAATATAATAAAGAGACGATCGGTTATCTGTCTGGCACGGACAATACGTGGAATACGACTGTATTGGAGATTCCGCTTGAAAAATTAAAAAAGGGAAAGAATGTCATATCTGTAACGGTGGCACCGCGAAGCTGGATTGTAAGAATAGACTGGATGCAGCTTGTGCTGGACGGTGGTGCAGCAGATCCCAACATTGAAAAATTTTCCCTGGAGCTTCAGGATACATCCACAAAAGGTAAAACGGTTACCGTACAGTCTCTTGTGACAATCCGGCAGAAAGGAAATAAAGAATATGCGACAGAGTATACACTGACACAGACAGAGACAGGCAATGCGCTGGATGCCTGCTTTGGCAAGGCTAAGTCACAGGAGCAGATTGCCTTAAGCATGCCCCTGAACTCGCCTGGCGGTGTATATAAAATCACCGGAATTCTCAAAGATCCTGATACAGAAGAAATCAAGGCAACAGACAGCTTCAGCTTTTATTTTAATCAGGGTGTAGGTCTTGGCCCGAAGGTCAGCCATACGCTGTCGCCGGATACACTCACCAACCGTGATGTGACGATAACGGTAAAGGCTGAGGATATGCCGAAGCTGGGAATCACGGATGTAAAGGTTGCAGCTGGCGCAACGAAGACAGCGACAGTAAACAAAAAATACACCTTTACGATAAACTATAAGTTAAAAGGCAGTGACAAGTCCTTCCTTTATCCGGTATGGGTTGACAATATCGACAAGACGGCACCGGTGCTCACCTATACGCCGGTTACTGTGGTGGAGGAAGAGCAGCAGGAGACGGTGGAGAAGCTGTTTGGTGAGGCACTCTCTGTATCGGATAACCACAGGCTTGCCGATAAGCCTCTGACTTATACCATACAGAATAATATCGCAGCTCTTCCGGGAAAAAGGACAGTCAGTGTAAAGGCATCCGATGCCGCAGGAAATACGACCACTCAGAATTGTGTGATCACGGTGACTGCAAAGCCATTGGAACTCAAGCTTGGCACACTTACCGCAGCGGCAGGAAGCAAGGACAGCTTCGAGCTGAAAGCGGTTCTGGCACATACCGGTGGGGATACAATCAAGGAAACCGGCTTTGTATGGGGCGTGATGCCCGCTCCGACGGTGGAGTTTCATAACGGAAGTATCAGAACCGCACAGGTCATTACAACAAAAAATGGAAATCTGACCGCAAAAGCTACAGGTCTGAATGCCGGCGTGGAATACTATGCGCGGGCATATGCGAAGGTAACATCTGACGGCAAAGAGAAGGTGTATTACAGTGAAGCAGGGCAATTCGGCTTCGGAATTCCGCAGTATGGTACATTTTCTGTGAGCAGTGTCACAGGTAGTAATGGCAAAGCGACCTTTACGATCACAAGAAGTAATGGCTCAGACAAAGCACAGACAGTATATTGCCGCACGGTAAACGGATCGGCGGTCGGTGGCACGCATTTTACCCATATACCACAGAGTCCTGTCTACTTTAAGGAGGGGGAAACGTCAAAGACCGTGACAGTGACGGAGCTTGGCGTGACAAATGCTTATCAGAGCAAGACGGGAACAAAGTATTCCAATGCCGACAGAACCTATTCGCTGGAGATCTACCGTGTGACGGGTGGCGGAACGATTGACCAGACACGCCGCTCGATGCAGCGGACGATGCCGAAAGACAGCAACTATACCGTGGACCGGTCGGTTTACACAACAGAGAGATCGATCACGCATGTCGCTGAGACATCCGGAACAAATGGAAAAAAGATTGCGGATACAACGGAAAAGCAGGGTGGAAAAGTAACCAATGTGCGTTTTCTCACAAACCGCTACAAAGAAAGCAACTATAATACCAGCAGTTCTTTTTCCGACTATTATACGGATGCACGGCAGAAGGAGTATCTAAAGTCCACAGCCGGTGGGTGGTATTACCGGTATGTGCTGAAGGCATATGAATTTGAGGACGGCTATGAACATGCCTATCTGGGAACCGAACCATTAGAAGATATACATTATAAAATAAATAAATATGATGCAGCCGTTGCAGGAGTCAGAGGGCAGCTCTGGGCCTGTAATTTTCTGCAGCCGCAACAAAAAGCAGAAGGAACCTATTCTTTCCCTGACACCAGAACGGGTGGAGGGGAAGGAGCAGGCTATCCGTTAAACAGCTCCGGTACGGCGCATAGCTACAACAGCAAAACATGGGTGAAGCTTGGGGTGGATCAGACCTGCTACGCCTATTTTGGTGCAACCGGTGAAGGTAAAGATATATGGCATGTGGACGGCCTGCGAAGCTTTGTGATGGTCAATGACGAGAAGGAGCCGGCGCTCCTTGGCGTTGCACCGATGGCAGGAGGCACTTATCTTCCGGGAGATCCGATCACGGTAGCACTGGTTTTTGACGAGATTGTGGACAGGCAGAATAGCAGCCTAAGCAGCAGCCTTACAATCTCTACGAATGTGGGAACCCTGTCCTATGCAGGTGGTGCGGATACGAATGTGCTCTATTTTACAGGGAAGGTATCCTCTGCTGTCAGCTTAAATAGTGATGACGCACTGAAGGTCAACAGCATCAGCAATCTTGGCAGCATTAAGGACATGTGCAATCTATCCGGCACGAGCCAGACCTTTACAGGAGGCAATACCAATATCAATGTGAATGCCACGAAACCGGTACTGACCGTGAAGGCGGATACCAGTGGCAGTCTGCCTCGTCACAAGGCAACGATCACAGCCACAGGAGCAGCCTCTATTCAGTATGCATGGACGAAGGATACTACACTGCCAGGCTATGGCTGGCAGACCACCACAAGCGGTACGCAGCTCACAGAGAGCAGAGGAACCGCAGGGCAGACACAGACCTGGTATCTGCATGTGCTTGCCACTGCAGCATCGGGTGCATCGACACATGAGTGTCTGGCATTTCCCTTTATGAATCCTGCAATCACGGATGTGTCGGTGAGGGCTGGCAATACGACAGCTTCAGCGGATGCAGCCGATGTGTGGAAACCGGGTAAATATATCGTGGTGCAGTATGCGGGTACCCAGAGCACAGGGACTAAGCTTACCTTTGACGGACCAAAGAAGGAAGTGAAAAGTATTACATCCTCCAATGGCTCAGCCAATCTGTATGTCACGGAAAATGGAAGCTATACCGTCACGCTGACGGATACCTATGGGAATGTGATATCCAAGACCATTGAGGTGCGAAAAATAGATCGTAAAAAACCGACCGTGACGCTTCGCAGCGGCAGCAGTACCGAAGTGGACAGGGTATACAATGAGCTGACCATTGCGGTACTTCCGGAGGATACCGGTGGCAGCGGTGTGGCAAAGGTGGAGTATGCATGGACGAATACGACAGGGGCACCTACTGCATGGACGCCACTGACTGCGGTAGCAGATGGCAGCTATCAGGCACAATATACTGCAGCAGAGACGTCAAAGACTGCAAAGTACCTGCATGTAAGGGTGACAGACGGAGCTGGAAATGTATCGGAAACCGTGAAGTCGGGACCTTATCAAGTGATAAAGAAGGCAACGGCAGCAGCCCTTCCTTCCATTACAGTAACGGGAAATCCGGCTTCGTGGACAAAAAGTGCCACACTTACATGGAAAGCCAGGCAGGGAAGTGGCACGGGTGCGGGAGCACTTGCGTTTGTCTACACGCCGAAGGGTACAGTGACTGAGAATATGACCGGTGGAAGCTGTACTGTGACGAAAAACGGTGTCTATGAATTTATGGTAATGGATAAATTCGGGAACTCTGCGGCAGCAGAGGTGCTTGTGACCAGAATCGACAATGAGGCACCGAAACTGGCATCTCTTACAGCTGCCAGTGGCAAGCCGGGAACAATACGGCTGAATGGTGTTACAGATAACAATACGGCTGTTTATGATAAGAAGGGAAATATTACAGGATATGGTGGCAGCGGAATCCGTACCGGAGAGTACAGGATGCAGGGAGAGAGCACCTGGACAACCTTCACCGGAAACAGCTTTACCGTAAAGAAAAACGGAAGCTATGTGGTAAGGCTTACGGACAATGCGGGAAATGTCAGTGAAGAATACCGTGTGGAAATGACAGGTATGGATGTGACAGCACCAACAGTTGGCTGCACAGTCAATGGAACGCGCAATGGAACAAGTGGATGGTATCTGGATTCCAATGTTTCAGTAAAGCTTACATTTACGGATATGGCAGGGACCGAGGGAGGCACACCAAGCGGCGTTCAAAGTGCAGCGTATCAATGGGTGACAGATACTTCCAAAGTACCGGCAACAGGAATGGTCGACCTTGACGCAGATGCGGTTGCAGCGGGTGAGTATACGATTTCTTTGTCAGATTATTATGGAATCTGTTATTTATATTATAAGGTGACAGACGGGAAAGGAAATGTAAGGGATGGTTTTTCAGAGCAGATAAAAAAGGATGATGTCCATAGTCTGGAATTTACCGGACCGGACAAGGCACAGCCCTTGTCCGCAGGACTGCCCATGAGAGTTTCACTTACCTATGGACCATCAGGAGGAAAGCTTACCGGAACGGCACAGACGGAGGTACTGGAAGAGCTGCCGGCTTATCAGGGAATCTACCGTTTATCAGAGCTGAAAAAGACACAGGTAGTCTATACGGTAAAAAGCACCGGCACAAAGCAGATTCAATATTATAAGAATGCATACAGTGACAGCACCGCCTGTGAGCAAAAGACCTTTTATGTCAGACAGATCACCTTTGACAGTCAGGGTGGAAGTAACGTGGAGCCTCAGCTTATATGGACGACCTACAATGGTCTTATTCCGGGGACGGCTGTGCAGTGCGCGGTCACGGAGCCGCAGAAACCTGTCCGTGAGGGTTATACCTTCGGGGGATGGTATAGGGATGCGGAATGTACAGACAGCCGGAAATTTGATTTTGATACCCAGTCGCAGGTTATGGCGGACACGACGCTTTTTGCAAAGTGGATACCGAATTCCTATCGTGTGAATTATAAGCTGTCCCTGCCGGATGGCAGTGTTTATGAGGCTGAAGACAGTTATAAAACCTATGTCCATGGAGAGGAGCTGATTATGCCGGTTCCGTCACAGGAGGGATATGTGTTCTGTGGCTGGTATGACAACGCCGGTTATACAGGAACAGCCTATACGAAGATCGGGGCAGAGGAATATGGAGACAAAACTTGCTATGGTTATTTTAAGGATGTACAAAAGCCGGAGCTTGCTGCGTCAGTAGCGAGCAATGTCAGTCCGAATACAAAGGGCTGGTATAGTACGGATCAGATCCGTATTGCTCTGTCATATTCCGATAACAAGGGAGTTACAGAACTGTATGGTAAGGTGGATGATGGCGGGTATGAAGAAATCCCCGGTGTTATTACAAAAGGGGGAACAACCGTAGCAAAGGATTATGCCTGTGTTGAGGGAACGCATACCTACACCTTCAAGGCAGTGGATGCAGCAGGAAATGAAACGGTGACAGACGCGCTGACCGTAAAGCTTGACACGATAAAGCCGGCAATGGGGGAAGCAGCCTTCAATGAGGGATATAAAAATCTCTGGAACTGGCTGATCCGAAAAGACAGTCTTGAAATTACGGTTCCTGTTGCAGAGGCGGGAAGTGGAATAGAGAGCGTAGATTACGAGCTGATATCCGAAGATAGCAGTACTACAGCAGGCCGTGCAACGGTAAAAAAGGCTTCAGGAGAGAACAGTGCCGGTTATACGGCGGTGATCTATATCAGCCCGGACTTTAAGGGAAAAATCATGATCACTGCAAAGGATCATGCAGGAAATATTTCGGATACGAAGATGATAGGTACGGATGGCAGTGGCATCCATGGTATCATCGTGGAGGATCATGCACCGGAGATTACATTTTCGGTAAATGGCAGTGAAAGTCCGGCAGAAGAATATGAGAAAGCGCCGACAGTCGTTGTGACGGTAAAGGATGACAAGGAGAATGCTATTTCTGCGGGACTGGCTTCGGTAGCTTATCAGATCGGAAACAGTGCAGAATGTGTATTACAGGAGGATTTTACCACAGGCATTAGAACAGAGGTCAAATTCCGCATACCCACAGAGAAGCTTCCGGCAGCCGGTGCGGACATTACCGTGAAAGCTGTGGATAATGCCGGAAACCGGGCAGAAAAGAAAATCACGGTAAGGATACATACTCACAGAGCGGTTCTGGTGCAGGCTGTAGAACCAACGTGTCTTGCAAAGGGAAACAAAGCCTATTATGTCTGTGACTGTGGAAGATGGTATGCCGACAGCAGTTGTACGACAGAAATCACATCGAAGGATGTGGTACTGCCGGCAAAAGGACATAGTTTTAGCGGAGATTACGTATACGATACAGACGGACATTGGAAAGTATGCAGCCGATGTGCTGCATTGGGAAAAAAGCATAGCCATGTATATGACGATGACAGGGATACCATCTGCAATGACTGCGGCTTTGACCGGACGATAAAGAAGCCGGAACCGGAGAAACCGGGAGGCGGCGGAACAGAAACACCATCACCAACAGTCCAGCCGGAAAAACCGAAAAATACCCCGGAGAAGAAGCCGGAAAATACTCCGGAGAACAAGCCAGAAAACAAGCCACAAAATACCACGGAGAAGAAGCCGGAGAACAAACCGGAAAACACCCCGGATGAACAGCCGGACATAAGAGATGACGTAGATGTACCGGAGATGACAGAGGATGGCAAGGCAAACACATCGGGAGAAGCTGTGCCGACAGGAAATGTGAAGGGCATGGCAGATACAAGTACAGCCCTGAAAATTGGAGAAGGCACAGTCACGGTAACGGTTGTCTGTGAGGAACAGGAGTACACGGCAGGAGTGTCTGATACTGCTGCGGTGGTGAATGCAGTGCTGACACCGGCACAGCTAAAAAGTGCAGCTGCTGGAGAAAACATAGAAATCCGGGTAGAGGTGAAGGATATTTCCGGCAATGTTCCAGAGAAGGATAAGAGTGCGATCGAGAACGGTATAAAAGAGTACCGTAAGGAAATACCTGATCTGGTACTTGGAATGTATGTTGATATTTCTCTGTTCGTTAAAATAGGAGAAGCTGACTGGAATGCCGTTACGGGAACGGTAGAACCGGTCGAGGTAGTGATCGGTATTCCACAGAAGCTGCAAAGCATTGACAGAGAGTTTTTCATTATCCGTTCCCACGAAGGGGAATATACCCTTTTAACGGATATGGATGATGCACCGGATACAGTAACGATCCATACCTGTCTCTTATACACATCTCCGAGCCCACGAGACGGAGCTACATCT
>ENA-OZFV01000187-OZFV01000187.1-human-gut-metagenome-genome-assembly--contig:-NODE-187-length-36663-cov-8.204054_pt1 | contig 36663 bp, 23 predicted proteins | sample MGYA00245110_ERZ653645 | MGnify/ENA primary metagenome ERZ653645 (study PRJEB26926, sample SAMN06165144) | human gut metagenome | biome: ENVO:00009003; feature: ENVO:2100002; material: ENVO:00002003... | reverse complement strand
CGAGGTGGTATTTCGTTGGCTCTGTCCCATAGAAAAACAAAGCGTAACGAACGCTGTATCAGCTAATTCGCTACGTTTTACCCAAATTTACTTTTTCGCTATGTGTTTATTTTATCAGCGCGTGGCCTGGAATGACAGATTCTTGAAGAGGAAAATGGGGATAGTGGCCCCGATGACCATGCCAAGAATAATGAAAACGCAGGTGAATCCGTTGTAAGTCAGCAGATAGAGATAATGGGAGAAAATCTGTTCTTCCTTGTGGCAGAGGCAGAGAATGAGGGCCTCGATGGTGCGGTAGGCATACATACCCGGAATCATGGGCAGCAGTGCGGGGAAGAAACAGGTTTCGGCCGGGCATTTGGCCTTGGGAGCCAGCCATACGGACAGCAGTCCGATGGAAAAGGCTGCAATGGTGCTGGCCGGAATGATGTGCATCTGTATGCATTCGGCGTTGATCAGCAAAAAACGGATGGCATGACCTACGGCTGCGTTGAGTGCGCAGTAGAAATAAGCCTGACGCGGGGGATTGCTGATGCTGGAGAAACCGATGGCGGCGATGGCTGCAAAGAAACCGTCCAGAAGAATATCGATAATCATGATAGTAGCGTGAGGATGGATAAATGTGGCAGTAAACTTCTTTTCCTTAGGTTCAGAACCAGTTGAGGTCCATCAGGAACAGTCCGCCGCAAAGACCGGCCGAGAGGCAGGTGGTCAATACGGTCGCATCAATCAGGCGATTGAAGGAGCAGAGATAGTGCCCGTCGAGCAGGTCGCTGACTGCGTTGATGTAGGGGATACCCGGGATGAGATAAAGCACGCTGGTTCCCAAAGCAATTTCGGGTGTGCTGCCCCAATTGAAGAGATGCCCTCCGGCTGCGATGACGGACGAAACGAAAGCAGAGCAGAAGAACACCAGACGCACGTCGGCCTTGTCCTCCAGCATGATTTGCTTGAGCCGGTAGCCGGCCAGTGTGGCCACAAGAACGATAAGCATCGAGGTGGGATCACCGCCGAAAAGACGGCAGAAGGAAGCATTGGCCAGGGAAGCCAGAACGAGCACCAGCCACTTGTTGGCCGGGCGTGTCAGCTGTATCTGCTGGAAAGCATCGTTTGCTTCGTTGAAGGTAAGCTTGCCGTCGGCCACCGCCCAACTCAGTTTGCTCAACTGGGTGTTAAGATTGAAGCTGATACCAGTTTTCTGGATTTTCCGGATGTTGTTGTAGGAATCCGACTGGTCGCTGTTCCATACCGAGAGATGGATGTGCGAAGGCATGATGTTGATGTCGGCCGTCACGCCGAAGGCTTCACTCATGCGGCGCACGTTCTTTTCGATACGTATGCAGGTGGCGCCGCAGCCCAGCAGCCAGGCTGCATAGTTGGACAGAAACAGGCATATTTCCTTAAGCGGGGCAACCGGTTCCTTAGGGGTTACCGTGCATTCAGTGCTTTGTGTCATCAGATCTTTCTTTTGTCACCGGGGATGTAGAACATTTCTTCGTCACTGCCGATTTCGAGAAAGCGTACCTTGCTGCCCTTTCTGCCCTTGGTGCGGAAATTGCTGATGGAACGGAACAGAAATGCGAGGAAAAGGAAGGACACGATAGCGGTCCAAATGATAGCTGGATGGTTCATTTTTTTTGTTTTTTTAGATTTCGGCTGCAAAATTATCGGGATTGACTTTTGTGGCATCGCTTCTTCGATGAATAAAAACGATAGTGGCTATTGAAGTTTTCTTTACAAGCGATAGATGAAAGCGAGGGTAGAAAAGCAGTAGTGCCAGGCGGAAAGAACAGCCGAAACCGGACCGCAGCAGGACGCTTGTGCTGTTTACTGCCTATGGCAGTAGCAGATGGAAAACATTTCCAGGCTTAGGATTCCGGCGGTGAAAAGTACCGGCGGAAATATGGATTTGCATGCGGATTCCTGACTGATGGCTATGGATGAAATCGCTCTTAAAAATGATTTTTTCCTATAAAAAATAGGATGCCGAAAGGTGAAAAATGCCAGTCTGACGTCCTTTTTGACCTTTTTTCGGCTGTCGGCAGAGGAAAAAAGGCGAAAAAAAGCCGCCGCATCAGCATGACGCGGCGGCTGTATCTGGAGTAAAAGCTTTGACGGAACATGTCGGGGAAACACGGCACGGATTTCCGTAACAGCGTATCATCAGAAGGGGAAGAAGAGCGGGATGCAGAAGAGGGCTACGATACCCATGATAATCTGCAACGGGAGTCCTACCTTGACATAGTCCATGAACGTATAATGTCCGGCATTCATCACCATGGCGTTGGGCGGAGTACAGATGGGGGTGGCAAAGCAGGCCGAAGCTGCTACGGCAGCCGTTACCATGAGCGGCTCGGGATTGACTCCCATACCTTCTGCGGCAGCCCACGCGATGGGGGCTACGAGAATGGCGGTTGCAGAGTTGCTGATAAAGGTGGACAACAGCGAGGTAACGAGGTAGACACCCGCCATGACGGCTATGGGGCCCATATCGTTGAGTGAACCGACGAGACTTTCGGCAATCCATTTGGAGATGCCCGTATTTGTCAGTGCCGTACTCATCGGCATCATGCCGGCAATAAGGACGATACTTTCCCAGCCAATCATCTTGTAGGCGCCGTCGACACTGCGGGTGCAGCCGGTGAGCACCATGAGCAGACCGGCCACGATGACGGAAGCCACGGCGGGTACTCCAATCTGCTTTTCAAAGACCATGGCCAGCACCATGAGCAGCATGATGGTGGCGGCTATCGGCGCCTTGTGGTTAAGAGGCACGTTTTCGGCATCATCTTCGGGACGGCCGATGACAAGCCACGAACGTGACTTCTTGGCCAGGCTCTCGATGCCTTTCCATGAACCGTGCATCAGCAGCATGTCACCGTTGCTGATGTTTTCGTCAAGGATGTCGGCAAACTTGTAGTGTCCGTTTCGCTTGATGGCCAGAACGTTGAGGCCGTAGCGTTCCTTGAAGTTGGCGGCCCGCAGCGGGCGGTTGATCAGAGAGGAGCCCGGGGTGATGAGGGCTTCGGCCAGTCCGATTTCGTAGAAGTCGAGTTTGGTGCGTCCCTCCGTGTTTTCTTCGGCCAGAATGGTCAGGTTATGGCGTTGGGCAAAGTTCTCCACCTGGTCACGGTATCCCAGCACATAGAGCGTGTCGCCCATACTGAAGACGGTGTCGGCCTTTACCGTTTCTTGAATGACATTGTTGAAGATGGAGCGGTTTTCACGCCGCACCTCGAGAATGGTGACGCCGTAGTTCTTGTGAATGTCGAGTTCGGCGGCGGTGCGGCCTTCCAGCAGCGAATGGTTGGAGTTGGCCTTGAGCCGGAACAGGCAGTCCTCAATATGATATTCACTCAGCAGGTTGGCCAGTGAGCGTTCTTCTTTCTTTTCGATGCCTTCCTTGCTCTTCTTGCCCAGGAAGATGCGGCAGAGCGGCCAAAGGCATATCATGCCCACGGCAACGCAGATGAGACCGATGGGAGTGAAATCGAAGAATCCGAGTTGGGGCAGATTGTTTTCAGCCAGATAGTTGCTGACAATCAGGTTAGGCGGTGTACCGATAAGTGTGAGGATACCACCCATCGAACTGGCAAAGGCCAGTGGCATCATCAGGGTGGAGGGACTGACTCCGGCCGATTTCGACATGGCCAGGACAATGGGGAGCAGCAGGGCTACGGTGCCCGTGTTGCTGACGAAGGCGGCTACACAGGCTGTAACAGCCATCACGAGGAAGAACAGTCGCTTTTCGTCGGTACCGGCAAGTTTCAGCAGACGGCTGCTGACCATACGGGCCAGTCCGGTCTGGAAAATGGCACCGCCCACAACGAAAAGACCTATCATGATGACCACGGCAGAGTTGGAGAAACCTGCCAAAGCGGCCTTTGAGTCAATGACACCTGTAGTAAGCAGCAGTGCTGTGGAGCAAAGGGCAATGATGTCCGAGCGTACTTTGCTGAACATAAACGCAATGATGGCTGCTGCAAAAGTAAAGAGGGTTATACCCACCTGGACTTCCTGTGAACCGAGCCACAGGGATAGAGAAAATAAGGGTTCCATGTTTTTCCGATAGTTTTGAAAAAGGGTTCAATTGCAAATGCAATTTAGGATTTTACACTGATACGGCCAACGCCGACTGTGTTTTTTTTCTTGCTATCCGAAAAATAGACGATTCCCCGATACCTTGGGGACATGTCGTTGTTTGGAAATAAGTTGTTCTCTGGTAAATTGTACCAGCGGTTTTGATGGGGTCAGATGGTTTTTTTGTCGTTTTCCGCTTCTGTCCTGACGCGCTGGAAGTGTCCGATGAGGGGATAGTGGTCGGAAGCGTTGATGCTGTTGTCGATGTGGCAGGCATAGGGCTTCCAGTGGCTGCTGCAGAACATATGGTCGATGCGCACGATGATGGCGTCGCGGTTGAAGGAACGGCCCAGACCGGTGGCTGTGGCTGCATAGGCATCGGTCAGTCCGGCGGAGTGGATGCGGTGGTGAGTGTAGGAGATGGGGGTGTCGTTGAAGTCGCCGCATACGATGATGCTCTTGCCGGCATTGCGGCCGATGTAGGCGGCTACGCTGTCGGCCTGTGCGGCACGGATGACCGAGGCGCGCGAGATTTTCGACACGAGCAGACGCGAGTGCTTCTCCACGCCTCCTCTCTTTTCTTCGGGATTGACCACGATGTCGTGATATTGCTCGCGGTCTTCGGCCGTGAGCCCCATCGACTGCAGGTGGCAGTTGATGAGTCGCAGGGTGTCGTTGTCGTTGAGGAGAAGGTAGAAGACGACGGCGCCGTTCATCTGGTAGCGGCAGATTACTTCTTTCCGGAGAATGGGAAAGCGGGAGGTGCAGCCCAGGATATTGCTGCTGAAGTTGACGGTGTCGTTGTAGGGCATGGTGGCGCGGGTGGTGCCGAGCACGCGCTTTTCATAAATGTCGGGGGTGAGGGTGTTGCCTTCCTGAAAGCAGAAGATGTCGGCTCCGCTGCGGCCGATGTAGTTGAAGATGGCTTCCTCCTTCAGCGAGTCGCGCAAAAAGGTGGTGAAGCCGAGCGTGTTGTAGGAAAGCAGCTTGATGGAATTCTTGGGGGCTGGCGAGGGCAGGTTGACGGGAATGTAGGAGCGGATGCTCAGGAAGCATCCAGCCATGCCGAGCAGAGGGATCCAGCATTTGTTGCGCGCAAAGAGCAGGCAGAACACCAGCATGCCGCCCACCAGAGCCAGAAAGAAGGGAAAGGCCAGACCGAGAATGCTGGCAAAACGGAAGTAGGCCGGATTGACAAATACGCTGGCCGCCGACATCCACAGCAGCAGCACCGTGGCCCAGGCAATGACGGCTATGATTTTCTTGTATACGGAATCTTCTTGTTTCATGATGGCGGTATTTGGAACTGGGAAACTCTTGCGGGGCTTTCTGCGCGGTTGCGGCGCTTCTGTTTAGCGCCGGCTGTTGTTGAAAAGTTCCCGCTTTTCGTCGGCTGTCAGGCTTTCATAGCCGGAGCGGCGCACTTTGTCGAGGATGCGGTCGATGCGTTCCTGCTGTTCCTTTTGTCGAATGTTATAGTCGTAGTCGGCGCCGTGGTCCTTGAATTGCCGGTTGCGGCTGCTGACTTTCATTTTGGGGCGTCGGGTGAAAAGGCGCCGCACTGCGTCCTTGATGCGCTCCATGAGGCTGCGCTGCTGCCGTGGCCGCCAGTTGTCCCAACCGTTGAATGACGTGCCGCGCCGGTCGCGCCGCCGCCAGTAGAGAATGAGCAGCAGGCCGAAGAGCATGCCGCCGAGGTGGGCGAAGTGGGCGATGTTGCCGTTGGAAGCGAAGGCCGACACCAGTTCGATGGCGGCATAGGCCACAACGAAATATTTGGCCTTCATGGGGATGGGCGGTATGAGCAGCATGATGCGTTCGTTGGGGAAGGTCATGCCGAAGGCGAGCAACACGCCGTAGCAGGCCCCCGAGGCGCCCACGGTGTTCCACAGGTTGAAGAATTCGCTGGCTGGAATGACGGTGCCGCCGATATTGAACAGGTCGTAATGGCCGTAACCGTTGATGAGGTATTCGCCATACTGCCACAGTTCCTGGCAAAGGCCGGCACCGATGCCGCAGACGAAGTAGTAAGTCAGAAAGCGGCGGAATCCCATGGTGCGTTCGATGATGCAACCGAACATCCACAGAGAGAACATGTTGAAGAACAGGTGGCTGAAGTTGGCGTGCAGGAACAGGTAGCTGACGAGCTGGTGTGGCATGAAATGGTCGGCCAGAATGAAGTGCAGACCGAAATATCGTGTCAGGTCGAAGCCACGCTGCTCGCCCACCAGCTGGGCCATGAATATGATAAGATTGATGATCAGCAGGTTCTTGGTGATGGGGGGAATGTTCTTGAACATAAATGGGGAAATACTTTCAGACTGTGAGAAAAATGATTTCTGTGCAAATTTACAATAAAATTGAGAATGTGGCCCCCTTTACGGCGCAGGATTTGGTGGAGGGAGGTGGAGGCATGGGGGCGGAATTTGCATCGGAGGGAACAGATTGAGCGTCGGGAGAATGCCCGGACGCTGCGGAGCGCCCGCAGAAAAAAACGCCGCCGGCCCGTGTGCTGCATGCAACGGCAGGCCGGCGGATGTTTCTCTGCCGTCGTAGCCATGTTCCGGCTGCGACGGCAGGATGTGGGCAGGTTAAAAATTCAGTTTCTCGATTTTGAGTTCACCGCATTCCTGCATTTGTGCGCCGTAGGTCTTGAAGTGTTCGGTCTGCATGTGTGCGGCCAGAGCCTCCTCGTCGGTCCAGGTTTCGCAAATCATGAAGATTTCGCCGCGGGTGGCGCTTTCAAACACGTCGTAGGCAATGCAGCCGTCTTCCTGCTGTGAGAGGGCTGTCAGCGCAATGGCGGCTTCGAGCGCATCGTCATAGCGGCCTTCGGCAGCCTTGAAAAAACAGTTCATTCTAATCATGGGTTATTCTTTTTTCGGGTTAAGATATTTTTTTGATATGTTTTGCCGGTTTTCCTTCGGGGAGTGGCCTGCACTGGCCTCCGGCGCGGTGCGGCCACTTTCCGTCCGGTTCGGCTTTGTTCAGAAGTAATAGGTCAGCTGCACCTTGAAGGTGTTGACCTTGGCTTCGTTGCTTTCCCAGTTGGGGCGGTTGTCCACCATTTCTCCGAGCAGTGTTTCGCCCACCTTGCTGATGCCGAAATTGTAGGTCAGCCCGAGGTCGAGATGGCTCAGAATGCGTGTGCCGATGCCGATGTTCCATGAAGTGGTCATGTTCTCGCGCTTGAAGGTGGTGAGATAGTCCTCCGAGCCGAAACTGTAGTCCTTGTTGCCTACGTTGAACTCAAACTGCGGACCGGTGGCCACATAAACGGCGGCTACGCTACCCAGTCCGATGCTGTATTTCAGGTTGATGGGGATGTCAATGCTCCGGTGGGTCTTGGAGTAGGAATAGGAACTGTCGTAGTCGTCGGAAAAGTTGAGCTTCTGCTGTGAGTAGAGCAGGGCGCCGTCGAGGCCGAAGCCGAGGAACAGACCGACGTTGGCTTTTGCACCGACAAACCAGCCGGCACGGTTGTCACTGTTGAAATAGTCGTTGCTCGCACCGTGCAGTTTGACTTTCGAAAGGTTCATACCGCCGGTAACACCCCAGTCGAAACTGAAGGCGCGGGCTGTTGTGGCAAAGCAAAGAGCCAGAAGCAATGCCAGGGCAAGTGTGGATTTTCTCATGGTGTAAAGTTTTAAAAGGTGAAGTAAAACATAAAACTATCTATAAAGGACAAGGGGAGGGCAGCCGCAGGTGCTGTCCTCCCTGTTCTTTTTGGAGGCAGGGGTCAGAAGCCGATGGCCTTTTGCAGCCAGTAGCACAGGATACCTGCCACATAGCCTGTGGCGGCAATCCATGTGATGTTCTTCATATACCAGCCGAAAGTGATTTTCTCGAGGCCCATGACAACGACGCCGGCTGCCGAACCGATGATGAGCATCGAGCCGCCCACGCCGGCGCAGTAGGCCAGCAGTTGCCAGAAGAGTCCGTCGACAGCGAAGTCGACCAGAGCCGGATTGGCAGCGACGGCGGCCGGGGTGGCAATGTCGTACATACCCATGCAACCGGCTACGAGGGGCACATTGTCGACGATGCTTGATACGGCGCCGATAACGCCTGTCACGAGATAGTGGTTGCCGCCTGAAACGTCGTTGAGCGTGCGTCCGAAGGCCGTCAGCACACCGGTTTCCTGCAGGGTGGTAACGGCCATGAGAATACCGAGGAAGAAGAGGATGGTGGTCATGTCGATGCGCGAAAGGAGCATTTCGACACGGCGCTTCATGGTGCCGTCGACGGGCTTGTTGCGGAAGAAAATTTCAGTGGTACCCCACAGCAGACCAAGCACGAGCAGGATGCCCATGAAGGGAGGCAGGCCGGTGAGGAAGCGGAACACGGGGACGAACATCAGACCGCCCACACCCAGGAAGAAGACAATATTGCGTTCGGTTTTTGAAAAGTAGAGTGCGTCACCGGTAGTTGCCGTTTCGGGCTTTTCCAGATGTCCCTTGAGCCGGTATTGCAGGATAAGAGCCGGAACGACGACGGAGATGAGCGAGGGAAGTATGATTTCGCGGATAACGCCGCCGGTGGTAATCATGCCTTTGATCCAGAGCATGATGGTGGTTACGTCGCCGATGGGCGAGAAGGCACCGCCGCTGTTGGCAGCCAGGATGATGAGCGAGGCATAAATCATGCGTTCCTCCTTCTTGTGTACCAGTTTGCGCAGCACCATAATCATGACGATGCTGGTGGTCAGATTGTCAAGGATGGCAGAGAGGAAGAAAGTCATGAATGTAATGCGCCAGAGCAGTTTACGCTTGCTGGTGGTCTGGAGTGCATCGCGCACGAAGTTGAAGCCGCCGTTGGCGTCGACAATCTCGACAATGGTCATGGCACCCATCAGGAAGAAGAGGATTTCGCAGGTGTCGCCCATGTGTTCGAGCAGGAGTTTGTTGACGAAGTTGGTCAGCGCCGAGTCCTTGTTGATGCTTTCGGCCAGAAAGGCGGAAAATTCCTCGGGATGGAGGGCAGCGACAAAGGTGCCGGCGTCGGACATGTAGAGGGTCCAGCAGACGGCGCACATGATGAGGGCCGGTGCTGCCTTGTTGATTTTTAGGATACTTTCCATGGCTATGCACAGATAGCCGATGATGAAGACTGAAACGATAATTGTAACCATGGGTCTTGTTGTGTAACTGTGTTGTTCTTCGGTTGTATGGTTCTTGATGCTATAATTTTTGCAAAGAAATAAAAAAACTGTAAGCGGACAAAGAAAAGTCCCGACAAATGACGGCGGAAGGGGGATGACTCTTCATATTTTTCCCTGTGTGCGGGTGTTGCGTCTTTCCCCTTGTGCGGCATGGAGGGCGTCATCGTCCGTGTGGTGGCAAAATTAGGAAGAAAACCCGAACGGGCCCAGAGCGGCGAGGGGCAAATGGAGGTTATGGCGGCCGGAATGTGGTTTTCCTGTTCCGGAGTGTAATGAGGATGCTGCCGCAATGCTGCCCGCGGGTGCTTCCTGGCTTCCTCGCGGAGAGAGGGGAAATGCGAAAACAGGGAAAAAGTTTTGTCCTTCGCGCAACATGTTGTATTTTTGCAGCGCCGCAGGCTTTCGGGAGCGGAGTGCATATGGACGTCCCGCCCGGTGCGGTGGATTGCCCCTGTAGTTCAACGGATAGAATAGAAGTTTCCTAAACTTTAGATCCGAGTTCGATTCTCGGCGGGGGTACTTTCCGAATCTGACGGGTGAAGGGTAAGGCTGTTCTGCTGTGGGCAGGGCGGCTTTTTTGTTTTTCCATGGAGCCCGGACGGGGCCACCGGATAACTTGCCGGCGGCCGGTTGATTTTCTGTCTGGGCGGCAGGAGAATGGGGCGGATGTCAGGGGCTGCGCAGGTGCTGTGCGGAGGGGCGTCGCACAGTCAGTACTTTTGTTTTTTCTGTCAGTACTTTCGGATTTTCTCTTAGTACTTTTGTTTTTTCTGTCGGTACTTTTGTTTTTGGGGTCTTAGCCCCCGCCCCGTGTGGGAAGGGAGTTTTCGCTCGCTTGGGCCGCGTTTTTCCGGAGATGCAAGGGCAAATGTGTCCTTTTGCATGTGTGAAATAAATTAAAAAGTAGCAAAATGCAAAAATTGGGATACTTTTTGCAAAAATAGGAATTGATAAGTGCGGAAAAACTTGTAATTTTGCAAACGTGAAAGTAAGAATGTAAGTTCTCAACACATCATCTGTGAAGATGGTGATTTTGATTTAAAGGTTATTTAGATAGGTGATTGTATTTAGCAAAGTGATTGGTCTTTTATTTGATTTGACCAATCCTTTCCAAGGAAACAGTTGTAGTGATACAGCTGTTTTTTTGTTTTTTGTGCGATTGTATGCGTTTACAGCCGGCTCGCGCGGAGCGACTGCCTTTTGGGGCATTGGCATTCGAGAAAACGTGACGAGGATTTAATTACCCGTGTAGAATCTGTCGGGGAAAGGCGTTTCTGAACTTTGTATGTTCAGAAATTATCCGTAGTCGGAATGTTTTTGGCGGGCAGTACTTTTATTCCAGATGCGTACAGACGGTGGCGTGGCCATCCCCCTTACAGTGTGTCCGGGCGAACTTGAACGTTCCGGGGCTGAAGGGGGATGGCCACGCTGATGTCTGATTTTTCCCGTTTTCTCGGGTGTAGATTGCGGCGCCTGACGTGTTTTCCTTGCTGGTTTCGTCAGGTGATTCCGTAGTAACGGAATGTGCCGCGTCGTCTGTCGTGCCGGGGGGCAGGTTTCTATTCCAGCCGCATGCTCTTTCCGTCAAGGAGCAGGTTGTAACGGTGGAGGGCTTCGATGAAATAGTAGTCGGCGTAGGTGAGGGGTACGTCGATTTCACTATTGTGAGGTATGGAACCTACGCAGTGCATGAGGATGAAGTTGGCGTTCTTGCCCAGTTCTGCGCGGTAGTTGGGGCTGCCCAGCGCGTGGAGGATGTCTTTGGCGGCATTGAAATACTTCTGGCTTTTCTCTCCTTTGATATAGGTACTCAGTTCGAAGAGGGCTGAGGCGACGCAGGCTGCGGCTGAGGCATCACGGTAGAGGGTGACTACCTTGTTGGCATTCGAGCGTACACCGGGCTTGTAGCCGGGCTGGTTGGCGTTGAAGTCCCACCAGGCCACTTTGTCGGAGGGCAGGTTGGGGTGGTCCAGATAGTAGTCGGCCATGCCTTCGGCCATTTTGAGGAAGCGCTGTTCGCGGGTCCAGCGATACACCATGGTGAAACCGTAGATGCCCCATGCCTGTCCGCGCGACCAGGTGGAGTTGTCGGCATATCCCTGTGAGGTTTCGCCCTTGATGGGCTTGCCCGTCTGTTTGTCGTAATAAATGATGTGGAAGCAGCTGTTGTCGGCGCGCACCTGGTTTTCCATCACTTTGGTGGCGTGCGAAACGGCTACTTTCCGGAATTCGTCGTTGCCGGTGTGCTTGCTGGCGTGGAAGAGGAGTTCGAGGTTCATCATGTTGTCGATGATGACGGGAAAATCATACACCTTGTCGCCGTGCCAGCTGCGGAATCCGTTCCACGACTGGATGACGCCGGCGTTGGGGCGGAAGCGGGTGCAGAGTGAGCGGGCCGACTCTGCGAGGATGTCTTCATAGGCAGGTTGCGGGGCGAAGCGGTTGGCGTTGCCGTAGCTGCAATACATCATGAAGCCGATGTCGTGGTTGTCGGTAAATGTTTTGATGGATTCCATGCGCCGCGTATAGGCAAGGGCGGAGTCCTGCAGTTCGCGGTCGTTGAGATAGTCGGACAGGTACCAGAGTGAGCCGGGGAAGAAGCCCGATGTCCACATCTTGATGCTGTAGCATCCGGGCTTACCGTTTTTCATGCTGGTGTGGGGCATGCCTTTCCAGGGAGTGTTGGCCTTCATCATGAGGCGGTATTGCTTGGCGGCAAATTCCATGTTTTCACGGATGAAGTCCTTTTCGCTGTTCTGCGTCGCCGCAACGGGGGTGGAAGCGCCGATGAGGAACAGGGCTGCCATGCTGATGATGATTCTTTTCATGATTTTGTTGTTGTTTTTAGATGGATGTTTTGTTTTTTGATAAGATTCTTGGGTCTGTGGCTTTGTGCTGCCGAAACCCTTCCGCGTTGTAACGGCCGTTGCAGCGCGGAAGGGCTTGTTGGGGGGAGAGAACCTGGTTACCAGATGTCTTCGCGTGTGGCACCGTTGTAAACGTAGCTTGGGGCGAACTCGAAGTAGTCGAGCACCAGTTCGGCATCGAATTTCTTGAGAGCTGACTTGATGCGGAGATAATAGGTCTTGTCTGCGCGTAGGTCGGCTGTGGTGACGATGCGACGGAAGGTGGCATAGGTGCCTCCCCGGTTGCGCAGGGTGGAGTTACCCTGTCCGTTGCATTCGGTGAAGTAGTGCGGACCTTTCATGTAGCCTTGGTTACGCAGTGCCTTGTCGTTTTCGTAGTTTTCGGTCCAATCGTCCGTGTCCGCTTTCCATGGCAGGTCGGGGGTGTTGGGGCCCGGGGTCTGCCGCATGTCGTAGGGCAGTCCGGCAGGCATCAGGCGGTCGGGGTCGTCGCCGAAATAGAGCTGTGCCATGCCGCGTATCCACATGTGGCAGTTGCCGATGCGGAGTTCATAGGTGCCGTCCTTGGGTACGGGCGGCAGACGCAGAGTAAGATCGTAGAGACCGAACACGCGGATGATGTCGCCCCACGAGTCGCCCCAGGGTGCGGAACTGAGCACGTGGCCGTAAACGATTTCGGTATTTGTCGTTTGTCGGACAACGTTGCTGAAGAATTGCTTGTCCTTGTCGAAACAGGTGCGGGTGCAGCCGCGGAAGTTGTTGCTGACCAGTTCGGGCAGGATGGTGGCGAAGTCCATGCGGATGCGCTGGCGTCCAAGTTCGTTGCGCAGGCCGGGAGTGTACATCATCAGCTCGTTGATGGGGAAGTAGTAGCCGTTGAGGGCATTGTTGTCATATTCTCCGTTGGTGGCGCTGATCAGATGTCCGGCATATCCGGGTACGACGCCCGTTTCGTGATAGTCGTCTTCCGGTCCGTTGGCATAGGTGGAGATGCGGTTGACGTACATTTTGTGTTCGATGTCGCGTTCAAATCCGGCGTCGCCCACCTGTGTCACCTGCACCAGGCAGCGGTGCTTGCCCAGCGTGGTGTAGTATTCCCACACGTTGGTGGGCATGTTGGTGGTCTGCGGGGCAAGGTAGCTGCCGTATTTGTAGCCGTATTCGTTGTAGTGGAACACGAGGCGGTTGTAGGGCATTTTGCCTTCGAGCAGGTGATAGGCCACGAAGCGGTTGATGGCGTTGTCGGGGTGCTTCAGGTCGTCGGGGGCTTGCGTGCCGTACACCGGCTGTGCCTTTTCGCGGAGCTTTTCGACGAAGGCCGGTCCGTTTTTCAGCTGTCCGTTTTCGTCAAGTTCCACTTTGAGGCCGAGTTGTTGCTCGTAGATGGAGTCGGGCTCCACCATGGCGGTGTAGCCCACGTAGCGGTGCTGTGCATAGTCGTAGACGAATTCTCCCAACTTTTTGTTGAGCAGACGGTTGGGGTCTTCATAACTCATGTCGAGATTGTCGTGCAGCGAGTCGGCCCAGGCCGTTTCGGTCAGCAGATAGTGGAACACCTTCATGTTGCCTGCCGCGCCAATCTGGCGGTCGAGCGTCAGCGATGAGGGAGCGATGACGGCATCAACCACTTGGATGAATCCGTTGGACACCTCGTTGTCTTCATCCACAATCATGGAGGTGCCGTTGATGGTATATCGCGACTGCTCGTCCATGGTGCAGGTGAGCAGGCGGTCGTTCAGGTTGGGGAGCGCAAGCGAACCTTTTACGGGGAGGTCGGGCGTTTCGTAGGCAGTGGTGTTTCCGTTGTCAATGATGCAACTCTTGGCGATGAGTTCGCGCTGTTCGGCGTTGAGCTCGGCCAGGCTGCCGGCTCCCACCTGTGCCATATAGGCTTCGACGGCGGCGTTGGTGGGCAGAAATACGGTGTAGTTGCCGCGGGCCGACAATACGCTGTAGAGAGAGGAAGCGCCTTCAGAGTGTCCAAGGGTGACTTTGTGAAACAGTTCCGTCATCAGTGAAAACTCAGGATGAGTGTCCAGAAAGTCGGCGGCTGTCTGTTCATTCTTGATGGCGAAATTGGAGGAGTCAATTTCCTCGGTGCAAGCGGTGTGAAGGGATAGGACACCGGTGAGCGGCAATCCCCAAAGCACCGTCAGCTTGATTTTTCGTAAAATAAAGGTTAATCTCCCGTTTTTCATGATGGATAAGGTTGGTGGTTAGTTTTCAGTGCAAATGTAAAAAATGTACGGCAATAAGTTGGGGAGTATTTTTGCTGTTTTTTTGCTTTTTTTTGCAAAGTAAAATTTTTTTGAAAAAGGGATGGGACGCGGGGGATATTGTAACCGGTAATCGGATAGAAAAACGGGGCGGGGCAGTGGAGGACTTTATGTTTCAGTCATCGCTGCCCCGCTCCGTATGCGGCTTTTCTTCTTTTTTGAAGTATTATGGGTCGTTTGTCGAAGTCTTATCGCTTGTCTCGCCTATCGGTTAGGAGTGTCCCATTGCCGGGTTGCGGTACATTTGATGCGCAGTGTCTGGTCGCCGGCCTGCATGTTGAATTCGCCGGCCTCCAGCCGCCAGTGCTGTTCGGCGTCTACGAAGGCGAGGTCGCTGCCTTGTATGGTGAGACGTACGGTGCGGGTTTCGCCTGGTTGCAATTCCACTTTTTCAAACTGACGCAGCCGGCGGATGTCCGGGATGAGTGAGGCCACAAGGTCACTGCTGAAGAGGAGCACGCTGTGTTTTCCGGGCATTGAGCCGCGGTTGGTCACATCGACGGTGAACACGAGTTCGTCGTCGGCTGTGAATTCCGGCTTGTTCACGCGGAAGTTGCTGTATTCGTATGTGTTGTAACTCAGTCCGTGGCCGAATACCCACTGGAAGTCAACTTGTGCGTCATAGTTGTAGGCTCCCTCGATGGTGCCCGTGTGTTCCGACGGCTTGTAGTCGTAGGTGGTGAGCGAGTTGACGTTTCGCGGATAGCTGTAGGGCAGGCGTCCGCTGAAGTCGGCTTTTCCCGTAAGCAGGCGGGCCAGGGCGTCGCCGCCGTAGTTGCCGGGCAGCAGCACGCTGACTATGCTGCGGGCCAGTGGCTCTATGTCGCTGATAACGCGGGGCCGGCCTTCGTTGAGAATGAGAATGAGAGGCTTTCCCGTTTGTGCCAGCGCCTTGACCAGTTCGCGCTGACGGTCGCTCAAGGTCAGGTCTGTCAGATTGCCGGGCGTTTCGCAATAGGAATTTTCTCCGACGCAGGCGATGATGACGTCGGCTCGTGCGGCTGCGGCTACGGCCTTTTCCGTTTGAGGCTCGTTTTCAGCCCAGTAAGGACCGTTTTCCTGATAGGTGACGCCCGGCTCGAAAAGTACGTTTTCCTGTCCGAGTTCCTGGCAGAGGGCCTCATGGATGGTGTGGTAATCGGCAACGAAACGCGGGTCGTTGCTGCCTTGCCAGGTGTAGCTCCAGCCGCCGTTGAGGCAGCGTATCGCGTTGGCGTTGGGCCCGGTGAGAAGGACTTTCGTACCGGGTTTCAGCGGAAGCAGATTTTCCTGGTTCTTGAGCAGTACGATGGACTCTTCGGCTGCCTGGAGGGCCACTTTGGCATGTTCCTTTCCGCCGAAATCCGGGTAGTTGCTGTAGTCGGTTGTGGGCTGGTCGAAGAGGCCGAGGCGGTATTTGAGCCGCAGGATGCGGCGTACGGCATCGTCGATGCGCTCCATGGGCACAGTCTTTTCTTCGACAAGTTGCTTGAGCAGGTCGCAGAAGTCGGTGCTGTAGGGGTCCATTGACATGTCAATGCCTGCGTTGATGGCCATGGCGATGGCTTCCTTCTTGTCGTGTGCCACCTTTTCGCGGAGGTAGAGTTGCGAGATGTCGTGCCAGTCGGTCACGATGACACCGTCCCAGTTGAGTTCCTCCTTGAGCCAGCCCGTGAGCAGCTGTCGGCTGGCGTGTACGGGCATGCCGTTGACGCTGGCCGAGTTGACCATAACGCTGAGGGCTCCGGCACGGATGGCGGCCAGATAAGGGGCAAAGAATTTCTCGCGCAGCTGTTGCGGGGAGATGATGGCCGGTGTGCGGTCGCGGCCGCTGGTGGGCGCTCCGTAGCCGATGTAATGCTTGATGCAGGTGGCGATGTGGTTGCTGCCCACGTGGTTGGGGTCATCCCCTTGCATGCCGCGTACGATGGCAGCTCCCATTTCCGCATTCAGATAGCAGTCCTCGCCGTAGCTTTCCCAGATGCGGGGCCACAGGGGGGTGCGCATCAGGTCGAGGGTGGGCGAGAAGGTCCACGGCGTGTTGCTGGCACGGGTTTCATAAGCCGTTATTTCTCCGCTGCGGCGGGCAATTTCACGGTTGAAGGTGGCGGCTATGTTGATGTTCTGCGGGAAGAGTGTTCCGCCACGGGTATAAGTGGTGCCGTGGTTCTGGTCCAGTCCGTAGAGGCAAGGTATGCCGATGCTGTCCATGGACATCTGCTGTATGCGCCCGATGATTTCTTTCCACTGTTCCGGCGTTTGTGCGCCTTGTTCGGGCGGTGCGTTCAGGATGGAGCCCACCTTGTAGCGCCCGATGATGTCGCGCAAGCGCTGTTCGTCGACAACGAATTCGCGGGTCTGTGCGTCGGTGTGGCCGAGCAGACTGATGTTCAACTGCGTCATCTGTCCGATTTTTTCTTCCAGCGACATTTCTTTCAGGGTGTTTTCCACTTTCTTTTCAATCTCGCTGTCAGCGGGTATGGCCGGTGGTATGCTGTCGGTCGGGGCACAGGCCGTGAAGGTCAGGCCGCCCAGCATCCACGCCATCAGGTGTTGGATTTTTTTCATATGCTTTGTTTTTCTGGGTATAAGGTGTTTTTGGAAAATCTGTTGCAGGTATATGTTGCTGTTAAGCAGAGGGCTAAGCTGTTTCTTTCGGACCGGTATATGGAGGCCGGAGCCGTGGCGCGTCCGTCCTTTCCGCCGGATTTATGCCGGGAGCGAAACGATGCGGACCAGCTGTTTGTCGGCCTTTTTGCCGCGGTATATCACCTGGGGATTTTTCTGACCGGCCGGAACGTGGAGTGTGGCACTGGTCAGTTGTCCGGCTTTCCAGCTGATGTCCGCGAGGTATCCGCCGCGCAGGCGTATGCCTTCCACGCTTCCTTCGGGCCATTCCACCGGCAGGGCGGGGAGCAGGTACACGGTGTTGTCCAGACTTTGGGCGAGCATCTCGGCAAAGACGCCGGCCGTGGCCATGATGGCATCGACCATGAAGCGGCCCGACTGGTGGGAACCCATGTTTTCGAATCCGCAGTCGCGAATCATGGTGTTGAAGGCGTCGATGGCCCGGTTGCCGTCGCCCAGACGGGTCCAGAGCATTGTGCGCCAAATCATTGACCAGTTTCCGCCGGCGTGCGGCCACCGGCTGCCGAAGGTTCCGTAGCCGCGGAGCAGCAGCGAGTTGCGCACGGCTTCGGCCAGTTCGGGCGTACGTTGCGGGGTGATGAGGTCGCCGGGATACATGGCGTAAAGGTGGGCGACGTGCCGGTGGTGGTCGCGCGGGTTGTCGTAATCGTTAAGCCATTCCTGCAGCTGGCCGTAACGGCCTATCTTGAAGGGCTGCATGCGCTCGATGGTGCGGTCGATGGTCTTTTGCAGGTCGCGGTCCTTGCCGAGAACTGTCATGGCGCGGCTCACGTCGCAGAAGAGATTCTTGACCATGGCGATGTCCTGGAAGGCTGGCACGGAGTAGATTTTCCGGCCGGACTCGCCGTTGACGTCGGTGTAGCTGACGGGCACTCCCTTCTCGTCCACCTGTATGCCGTGTTCGGCAGAGATGGAGGGGATGACAATGTATTTTCCGTCCTTTTCCGTCAGGTTGGCCAGCCAGAACTCGGCGGCTTCTTTCATGATGGGATAGACTTTTTCCAGATATTCCCGGTCCTGCGTGAAGGCGTAGTGCTCCCACAGGTGGCGGCAGTGCCATGCCGACCCGCAGGGGTAGAGGCCCCACAAGATTTCACTGCCGGGACTGGTGAAGCCCCAGATGTCGCCGGTGGCATTGCTGATCCAGCCTTCAGTGCCGTAGTAGGCGCGGGCTGTCTTGCGGCCGGAGGGCACCAGGTTGGCAATCCAGTTGATGTAGGCTTCCTCGCATTCCTCCAGGCGGGTGGGACCGCACGACCAGTACATTTCCTGCAGGTTGATGTTGCTCTGGTAGTTACCGTTCCAGGCCGCCTTCCTGCTGGCATTCCACACGCCTTGCAGGTTGGAGGGCAACGTGTTGGCGCGTGAGGCGGAAATAATCATGTAGCGGGCAAAGTTGAACCACATGGCTTTGAGCTGACTGTCGTCGGTCATGCCTTGCTGCAACTGGCGGATGCGTTCGTCGGTGGGCAGTTGTTCGAGCCGGCTGTCGCCCGTCAGGCGGAGTGCAACGCGGTTGAAGAGCGACTGGTAGTCGGCTGTGTGGCGCTGCCACAGGCGGTCGTAGCCGGTGCGGCGGGCAGCGGCCATTACTTCGCGTGTGGTGGCTTCGGGGTCAACGCCGCGATAGTCGGGCGACGACTGGAGGTATTCCGTGTCGACGGTATAGTAGAGATTCACTCCCGAGGCCCGGTCGATGGAGAGCTTGCCTTCGCTGCAGGTCACTTTTCCGCCCTGTGCCTCCACTTGCAGGCGGATGACGTAGCGCAGGTTGTTTTCTGCAATTTTGCCCCGGATGACCCATTCGCGGCCGTCGGTAAATTCGGCCGATTCTGCGGGATGGGTGAGCGTGTGCTCCACGTCGAGGCTCAGCTGCCCCGGACGGTCGGCCGAGAGGTGCAGCACCATGACCTTGTCGGGATAGTTGCAGAAGTAGGCGCGGTGGTAGCCCACGTCGCCGCAGCGGTAGTCCACAAAGCCGAAGGCCTGGCCCAGGTCGAGCCCGCGCCGGTAGTCGGTGATGGTGTCGGTCTGTTCACGGAAATGGAGGCGCAGCTGGCCTACGTTCGAAAAGTAGCCGTAGCCCTGCATGTTGCTGGTCAGGTAGCGGGCCGTGAGCTGGTCGGCCTTGGCGTAGTTACCCTGCAGGATTTCCTGGCGTATGGTGTTGACGGTTTCCTTTCCGCCGGGCTGCTGTCCGTTACTCAGGCGGATTTCGCGGTGCGGCGTGCCGGTCCAGAAGGTTTCTTCGGCAATGTCGAGCCGTTCGTCGTGAATGCCGCCATAGAACGATGCGCCCATGTAGCCGTTGCCGATGTGCAGGGCCTGGGTGTTCCAGTCTTTGGCCGGATAGCGGTACCAAAGGGTTTTGTCGGGACTGATGTCGGGGGTTTGTGCTGTGGCGGCCAGGGGCAGCAACAGGCTCAGAAGTGCGGCTTTGATGATTTTCATAGCTGTTTTTTTAAGTCTTTTCGGGGTATGTCCGGATTGGTGGACTTTTGAATGGACTGCGCTGGAACGTCGGTTTCCCAGTTGTCCTTCATTTTGTGCAAAATTATATTTTTTTCTTCTGATATATTTTCTTTTTATACGGAAAAGATGGTCTATGTCACCAAAAAGATGGCTGGACTGTTATTAAATTCATTCTATGTCATTACCTTTGTACAAAATAGGCATTGCACTGGTTGGTGTGGAACCGACAGAGGTAGGGTTCCGGTCCGTCTTTCACCTTATCGTAATCGGAACCAGTGCGAAGTAAATACGGAAAAGTAAAAAAAGTTATGGAGAAATAAAATAATTTGATTTTTACATATTGACAATTGCGTTTGCTATTATTCGACGTACTCTGAAAATTTGGCGATTAGATGTAGTATAGGCACGAATAAGTTCAGTAAGCGCCTGCGCAAAGCGTGGGCGGAGCTTATCGTCTATACGGGTTACGCCAAATACCTCAGAGTATGATAAGTGAAGTTCACGCTTCTCTTGTCTTGCTTTGGGGTGTTTGTCGCGTCAACCCGTATTGTCGGAATGATGGTTCGCGCACCAAAGAAAATGCGTAGATGAATCTGTACAGTTTCAGGAAAGGCAGTCTGCTGTTGGCGGTCTGCCTGTTGTGTCGTTGTCTGCCTGCCGGAGCGCAGGAGGGCGCGGCCGACAGTTTGTCCCTGCAGGCGACCGAGCATCCGTGTGCAACGGACGGGACGCACCGGCTGGGACTCAGGGAAGTGTTGGTGCCGACGGCAGTTTTCGGCGCTTCGGCCTGCTTTGTTGCGGGCGACTGGGCCATTCGGCAGAAGCAGCGGGTGCAGGATGCCCTTTCGGCCGACGGCCGGCATAAGTTCCGGGCCGACGATTACAGTCAGTATGCGCCGTTTGTGGTGGCCTATGGCCTTGATTTCTGCGGCGTACCGGCGAAGCATGGGTTCAAGGACCGGACGCTCATCTTTGCCCTTTCGTATGCCACGATGGGTGTGCTGGTCAATGCCATGAAGTGGAGCTTTCGCGAGAAGCGTCCCGACACGGAGGCCCGCAACTCCTTCCCCTCGGGGCACACGGCTACGGCCTTCATGGGAGCCAGCCTGCTCTACCGTGAGTATCGCGACGTGTCGCCCTGGATTGGCTATGCCGGTTATGCGGTGGCTGCCGCCACCGGCTATTTGCGGATTTACAACAACCGCCACTATCTGAACGATGTGCTTGCGGGCGCCTGTGTCGGCATTCTCAGCACCCGGCTGGCCTACTGGCTCTATCCCAAGATATTCCGGAAGTCGGGTTGCCGCAGCACGCAGAAGCCGGTGCTGGCCGGGATGCCTTATTATGCCGACGGCGGAATGGGCATGAACCTGTGCCTGCTCTTCTGAGCCTTTGTGCGTCGGGTGCAGGGTGGAAAAACAGTCAGTACTTTAGAAAAAACAGAAGTACTGACTGTTTTTTCTAAAGTACCAACAGTTTTTACGAAAGTACTGACTGTTTTTCCGGTGTGATGCATGGCGGATATCAGGCCTTTACGGGCCGGGTGTCCGCCTTTCTGTCTTCGCCGGGTGTGCCCGTCCCCGGCCTGCTGTGCCTTCTGTTTCCTTGTGGCCCGTGCGTTCCGGGGATAAATGCAGTCCGCCTGCCCCATGGTTTGGTGCCGGGGCAGGCGGACTGTGTCGGGCAGCGGCCGGTGCGGGCCTGCTGCCACTGCTTATGAAGAGAGTTTGCTTTCTGCGGTTAGAGTCCGGAGTGCGTGTTCTTGTTTTCGAAGGCTTCGGGCGCGCGGTTTCTCGGTCCGTCGTAAATCCATTCGATTTCGTCGGTATAGGTCTTTCCGTCCTTCACGGCTGTGGCCTTGAGCACGTTCTTTCCGTCGGCCAGTTCCACCTTGTCGAAGACGTAGTGCACGGCGGTATATCCCTGGCGGATGCCGGTGAGGGGCTTGCCGTTGAGTTCGACGGTGGGGGTGCCGATGTTGGAGTAGACGGTAACGGTGGTCACCTTGTTCTCACGCAGGCGGTTGCGGCGCTGGGTGAGATAGACCACGGGGTCCTTGCTCCAGTTGGCCTTATACCAGAAGTAGGAGTCCTTCTTCGTCTTGCGGTCGAAGGTGACGAGGCCTTTCATGTTGCGTCCCGGCACGCCGCCGCGGTTGGCCATCGGGGTGGCGAAGTCGAAGGAGTTCCACAGGTAGGAGGCAATGATATAGGGGTGTTTGGCTATGACGCTCCAGTGATACTCGTGGGTCTTCGTCTGGAAGGTTTCCGGATAGTAGGGTTTTCCCCAGTTGAGCGACTCGCCGAGGTTCTCCGTCTGGTGGGCGATGTTGGCGTCGGCGCCATATTCGCTGAGGATGAACATCTGGTCAGGATATTCCTTTTCCAGTCCCTCAATCCAGGGGTCGATGTCCTTGATTTTGCGTTCATACCAGCCGAAGTAGCGGTTCATGGCCTGGATGTCGGCGTTGAGGTTGACGGGGTGGTTCATGTGGCCGAATCCGTTGACCGACACCGTGTAGCGGTCGGGGTCTTCGCTCTTGGCCAGGTCGTGCAACTCAGCGGTGAGCTGTGCGGTGTAGGCATGCGGTGTGTACACCTCGTTGTGCAGTCCCCACACGTAGATGGAGGGGTGGTTGAAGCTTTGGCGGATGAGTTCGCGCAGCTGCTGCTTGGCATTGTCGGCTTCCTGTCCGCTGACGCGGTTGACGAAGGGGATTTCGGCCCAGATGATGAGTCCGAGCGAGTCGCAGCGCGAATAGAGATAGTCCGACTGCTGGTAGTGGGCAAAGCGCACGGTGGTGGCGCCCACGTCCATGATGGTGGCCAGGTCGAAGTCGTGATGTTCGTTCTTCAGCGCGCTGCCCAGTCCCAGATAGTCCTGGTGGCGGCATACGCCATACATGGGATATTTCTTTCCGTTGAGGTAGAAACCCTTGCCGGCAACGATTTCATATTTGCGCAGACCGAGGGGCTGCACCATCTCGTCGATGACGCGGCCGTCCTGCACGACGCGGCTCACCACCTTGTAGAGATAGGGGTCCTGGCGCCCCTGCCACAGATGCGGCTTCTTGATGCGGAAGTCGGAGTAGAAAGCCTTTGTGCCCGAGGGGCTGAGGCGGATGGTCTGTTCGTCCTGTGCCACCTGCTTGCCCTCCTGGGTGTAGATGGTGTTCTGCAGCACGATGTCGGTGGGCTGGTAGGTGCTGTTGTCCAGCTTCACCTTCACCTTGACGTCGGCACTCTTGGCGCTGACGTTCTTCTGTGTGATGTAGACACCGGGCGAGGCGTTGTCGGTGACGGTGATGTTCGTCTTCTCGGTGACGATGAGCCACACCGGGCGGTAGATGCCTCCGTATACGCCGAAGAGCACGTGGTTGATGGGGATGACGTCGGGGCGGGCGCTGTTGTTGGCCTTGACGAGAATTTCATTTTCCTTGCCGAACTTCACGGCGTTGTTGATTTCCATGGCAAAGGCCGAGTAGCCGCCCTTGTGGCTGCCCACGAGGGTGCCGTTGACGTAGACCTCGGCACAGGAACCTACGCCTTCAAAACGCAGGAACACGCGCTTGTCGCGCAGTTCTTCGGCAAAGAAGTGCTTCTTGCGGTAGAAGGCGGCGCCTTCATAGAAGTTGTTGTAGCGCTGCATGTCCTTGGCGTTCCAGGTGTGGGGAATCTCCACTTTTTCCCACGCGGAGTTCCATTGTGCGGCCGCTTTGTCGGGTTCTGTGGAGAAGGGCCCTTTCTTGAAGCTCCAGCCGTCGTTGAAGGGGATGACTTCGCGGGCAAAGGCCTGGGCCATCAGGCAGCTGAGGGCCAGCAGTAGCAAGTGTCTTTTTTTCATTGTTCAGGTATTTCAGTATTGGGTTGAGTCGTTTGTCGGGGCTGCGTCGGGGCGGCTGCCGTGAGGCGCTGCCGGCCGGGGCGCGGGTGGTTATCCGTTCTTGAGCACGTCGTCCTTGTCGGGAGCACCCGGTTCGGGTGTCGACTCGGGGTGGAAAGGATTGAAATAGTAAATGCTCCGGCGGTCAAGGTATTTCAGGAAGTCGGGCAACTTCTGCATGAAGCGCTCCGTGTCCTTGCCGGCTTCGGGCGTCCAGCCTGATTCGGCCACGGCGGCCAGGCGGGGGAACACCATGAAGTCGAGCCGTTTGTTGTCGGCCACGCGTTCGGTCCACATGGACATTTGGAGTCCGAGCACCTGCTTTTCATGTCCTTGCAGCAGGTTGCCGAGCGATGCCGGGAAGCGACAGAGGTCCTCCACGGGGTTGAATCCGCCCCAGCGGCGGCCCACCTTGTGGCTGTTGTGCTGCACGAAGTCGGAATAGAAGGGGCGGCGTGGGGTGAGGATGACGCGGTAGTTGCGCTCAAGCGCCTTGGCCAGCTGCTGGGGCTTGTCGTGCCGCCACCACATGACTACGAGCTTCTCCGGAGCGATGCCGGCGTCGACGGCCTCGTCCCAGGCGATGATGGTCTTTCCCTTGCTGTGCACGATGTCGGCAATGCGGCGCAGGAAGTAGTGCTCGAGGCCCACTTCGTCCTTGAGTCCCTTGTCGCGGATGAACTGTTGCATCTGCGGGTCGGTATACCAGCTCTGGTTGCCGTAGTGCACTTCGTCGCCGCCGATGTGGATGTAGGGAGAGGGGAAGAGTTCGAAAAGTTCGTCGAACACATTGCTGATGAACTCGTAGGTGGCTTCCTTGCAGGGGTGGAAGGTGAAGTGCTCCCAGTCACCCTTGCCGCCTCCCGAGATTTCCGGATAGGAGCGGCACACGGCTGTGGCGTGTCCCGGCATGTCGAATTCCGGCACCACCATGATGTGGCGCTCGCTGGCGTAGGCTACGATTTCGCGGATGTCGTCCTGCGTATAGAACGTGGCGGGCGCCTTCGGGTCGTGCCAGTTGCCCACGGCTCCTTCGGTGGTGAGTTTGGGGTAGCGCTTGATTTCGATGCGCCATCCGGGCTGGTCGGTCAGATGCCAGTGGAACACGTTGAGGTGGAGGGACGACATGATGTCGAGATACTGCTTTACCTTTTCCTTTCCGAAGAAGTGGCGGCTTTCGTCGAGCATGAAGCCGCGCCACTGGTAGCGTGGCGCATTGTCGATGCGGCAGCAGGCCAGGGTGCCGTTGCCGGTTTCCACCATCTGGAGGAGGGCCTCGCCGGCGTGCCAGAGTCCGGCTTCGTCGGAGGCCGTCAGCTGGATGCCTTCTGCGTTGACTTCCAGCCGGTAGGCTTCAGCGGCAAGGCCGGCCTTGCGGTCCAGCTCCACCCGGATGCGGGTGCGCCCGTCGGCAGTGTTCCAGCCGTGGTTTTCGATTTCGCGGGCAATGCGCCGCGCCACGTCCTTGGCATAACCCTTGTTGCCCTTGACCGAGAGTTGCTGCCCGATTTTCATCTCGCCGCCGCTGAGGGTCAGGGCTGCCGGAGTGGGAAACAGGCTGGACTGGCCTGCCATGGGCAGAGCTATGAGCAGGAACAGGAAAAGCTGCAGAATTCTTGTTTTCATAGTTGTTGCGTTTTTGTTTAAGTGGATAGGATTCCGGCAGGACTGCCTGGAGTTGCCTGCCGTTTCGCCGGCCGGTCCGTTCCGCAGAAAGGAACTCCCTGCCGCTTTTCTTGGCAAAATTACGAAAAAAAAGGTGTGCTTTCGGCTTGATATTTGCAATTATTTTGCTTATTTTTGCGAAAACATTATGAACTCAATCTGTTAGCTGCCGTATTCCATGAAAAAGATAGTAAACGAACAGTTGGACATCACCAATGTAAGCCCGGTGCGTTCTCGTTTTTATGATTACAAGAACTTCACTTATCCCTGGCATTTCCACAGCCAGTATGAGCTCATGTATGTCGATGAGGGCGAAGGGTATTGTGTGATTGGCGACAACATTCTCAACTATTCGGGGAAGACACTTTTCTTCTTCGGGCCCGACCTGCCGCATTGGATGCAGAACAATGATGAGTATTACACCGAGGAGTGTCCGCTCCGCACGAAGGGGGTGATTGTGCAGTTTGAGAAGGATTTCATGCAATATTCCTTTTCCAATTACGTGCAGTTTGCCCAGTTGCGGGAATTGCTGGCTCTTACGCACCGGGGTATCCGTTTCCCGCTGGAGGAATATCCTGAAGTGCAGCAGCTGCTTCGCCGGATGCCCGATTCGCAGGGCATCGAGCAGTTTGTCGTCCTGTTGCAGCTTTTCAATGAACTTTCGGGTATACAGGGCATAGAACTGGGAGCCTCGCCCAATTATGAAACGACGCTGGGCAATTTCAAGGACAGCAAGCTCGACAAAATCATAGCCTATATCAACCGCCATTATGTCCGCGATATTCCCCTGGAGGAGGTGGCTTCCTTTGCGGCGATGAATCCGGCATCGTTCTGTCGCTTTTTCAAGTACAAGACGGGCAAAACGTTCAAGGAATATGTCATTGAAATGCGTGTGGGGTATGCCTGCAAGCTGTTGGCGGCAGAGCACCAGACGGTGGCGCAGATTTGTTTCCGGAGCGGTTTCGACTCGCTTTCGCATTTCAACCGCTGTTTCCGGAAGGTGACCGGCTGTTCGCCCACTCTTTTCCGGGCCCGGCTGTTCAAGGACGAGAAGAAAGAGAAGAAAACAAAGTCCGGAAAAAAGGAATGACACCCTGGCCGTGTTTCCAGCCTTCGTGTCTTCCCCGGGTTTTGCAGTGTATGGATTTTTCCTGAGTATATGGGTTTTTCCTGTTAGACTATGAAGAAAATATTGAATGAACAACTGGACATTACGCCGTCAAATCCGTTGCGAATCCGGTATTACGACTACAAGAACTATACTTTTCCCTGGCATTACCACTGTCAGTATGAACTGATTTATGTGGAAGAAGGCGAAGGGTATTGTGTCGTAGGTGATAATATTCTGAATTACACTCACGAGAGTCTTTTCCTGTTCGGCCCGAATCTGCCCCACTGGATGCAGAATAATGAGGAATATTACCAGGAAGACTGTCCGCTGCGTGTGAAAGGGGTGAATGTGCAGTTTGAGAAAGATTTGATGCAGTATTCCTTTTCCAATTATCTGCAGTTCTCCAGTCTGCGCGAGCTGTTGTCTCTTTCTAGTCGCGGGATTCATTTCGACTTGCGGAAGCATCCGCAAGTGTCTGCCTTGATGAAGAAGATTCCCGGCTCCAAGGGAGTGGACCAGTTTGTGCTGCTCTTGCAGGTGTTCAGCGAATTGTCCAAAATCAAGGAGATGGTGATTGGCGCTTCACCCAACTACGAAGAGACGCTGGGGAATTTCAAGGTAGGAAAACTGGATAAGATTATCGCTTATCTCAGCCGCCATTATACCCGTGAAATCACGCTGGAGGAAATCTCGTCCTTTGCAGCAATGAATCCTTCGTCGTTCTGTCGTTTTTTCAAGGGAAATACAGGAAAGACATTCAAGGAATATATCGTGGAGATGCGGGTGGGTTACGCCTGCAATCTTTTGGCGGTCAGTCAACTCAGCATTTCGCAGATTTGTTATCAGAGCGGCTTCGATTCGGTTTCGCATTTCAACCGTTGTTTCCGGAAGATGAAGGGTTGTTCGCCTTCGGAATACAAAGACATGATATTCAAGGAGAGGGATATAAAGGCCCGCTTGCGCTAAATGTTTTGTGGCTTTTCCGGATGGAAGGAGCCGGCTGGTTGTATTCTTGTCGGTTATAGCCGGATTATAGCCTGTAGAGATGAAAAAAGGCTGTGCTGCCGGTGAGTATTGCCGTTTTTTTTGTGGCGGATGATGCGCCAGTCACGGTCGGAATGCGATTACTCGCGAATGGTGCGATGTTTTTTTCGCCGGTCAGGATGCCCTGTGCGGAGTGATGCAAGGCAGGGCATGTTTCCTTCTTGTGAGGCCGTCGGCAAAATAATGAGAAACTTTTGCAAAGAATGCGCCATGTTCTTTGGCCTATATTTATTATTTTTGCCATTGTCGGTAGGGCCGCATATCCTTATTCCGCAGAAATCCGGTAAAGGGAGACATTTCATCCGGTTCTCGCGGCCTGCTTTCCGGCAAATCCATGAAAAATACATTTCTTATGAAAACACACGCTTTTGTTACGGTATGTGCCATCCCGTTACTGATGGCTGGTAGAATTTTATCAAGGTATCTTCGTGATTTTTGTATAGCTTGGGTGTCGTGCGGTAATGGCAGACGGTTGTCGGTTGCCTTTCAGCGTCTGTAACGGGCACATGGGAGGTCATGTCGGTTTTTCTCTGTGAAAAAGCGGCCGTATTGTTTTGTGGGTGAGGCTACTGGCTTGTATGTCTTTTGCCGTTGACTCTGTTTACGTAAATTATTTAAAAATACAGAGACTATGAAAAAATGTGTGTGGTTCATCATGATGGCTTTGTGCCCGATGCTTTTGTCGGCCCAGTCGGAGACGGTGAACGATTATGCTGTAAGTTGGGATTCTCCTTCGGAAAATTCGTCGGGTTCGATGCCCATCGGGAATGGTGAGGTCGGTGCCAATGTCTGGATGGAGAAAAACGGTAACCTGGTCTTTTTGCTGTCGCGGACGGATGCCTGGGCGGAAAATTCTTCTTTGTACAAATTGGGAAAGGTGCGGGTTTCGCTGTTTCCGTTAGTTTTCAATGAGCAGACCCGCTTTACGCAGCGGCTGAACCTGAAGGAAGGCGTTATCGATTTCGAGATATACGACGGGAAGGACAGGGTGAAACTTTCGTTTCTGGTGGATTCGGAGCATCCGGTGGCCTATCTTTCCGGCAGTTCTACCCGGCCGTTGCAGGTAATGGTCACCCCGGAGATCTGGCGTACGCAAGTGCGTGTCCTTCCTGAGGCTGAGCGCCATTTCTCGTTGCAGAAGTGTCCTTTTCAGGAGTGGTGTATGGAATATCCGGACCAGGTGGCCGGCGACAGCCGTCATCTGACGGTTTATCACCGGAACGAGCGGAGCATTTATCCCTTTACGCTGAAGCATCAGGGCATCCAGTTGCCCGATTCCGCGATGTCGGACCCTTTCCTGGGCCGGACGATGGGATTCAGCCTGGCTGCCTCCGGTTTTGTCCGTGCAACGCCGACGATGCTGGTATCAGAGAACCCGGTAACGGACTTTTCTTTGCAGGTCGTGGCGCATGTGGCGCAAACGCCGACGGCTGCCGAATGGGAACGGCAGGTGGCACAGATTCATGAACGTGCGGTTGGGTTTGCCGAGGCAAGGAAGCGCACGGCGGCCTGGTGGGAGAACTACTGGGACCGCAGTTACATTGTGGTGAATACGCCCGATGGGGACACGGGAAGGCGGATTACGCGTTCCTATGTGTTGCAGAAATGGATGACAGCCTGTGCCGGTAGGGGAAATTATCCGATTAAGTTCAACGGGTCCATCTTCACGGTTGATCCGGTCTATACCAACGGCAGCCTTCCCTATAGTCCTGATTACCGGTTATGGGGTCCTGACTACTGGTGGCAGAATACGCGGCTGATTTATCATGCCATGCTGAAGTCGGGCGATTTCGACATGATGCGCGTGCTGTTCCGCCATTATCTCCACGTCCTGCCGATGCTCAAGGCGAACGCCCGTACACTCTGGAAGGCAGAGGGGGCTGTCAATCCTGAGACGGCCACGATTTTCGGGGCGACGGTCAATCATGACTACGGGTGGGAACCCCACGGCTCCCGGAAGGAGGTCATTGACAATCCCTATGTGCGGTATTACTGGAGTTCCGGGCTGGAGATTGTGGCTTTGATGTATGATTTTTACCATTACACGGGCGATGAAGATTTTGCCCGCACCACTCTGGTGCCCTTTGCTCAGGAAATCATCCGTTTTTATGATGACTTTTTCCCTCGCGATGCTCAGGGCCGGTTGTGCATAACGCCCACTCATTCGCTTGAAACTTACTGGGAGAATGTGGTGAATGACTTGCCGAATGTGGCGGGGCTTCATTATGTGCTTGACTGCCTGTTGTCGCTGCCGGCGGGATATGCTGCGGAAGAGCAGCGTGCGGCCTGGCTTTCCTTGCAGCGTGCCTTGCCGCCGTTGCCTCAGGAAAACAGGAACGGGGTGAAAGTGTATGCGCCGGCCGAAACTTACGGGAAGGAGCGCACCAATTCTGAGAATCCCGAGTTGTATGCTGTCTTTCCTTTCCCGCTTTGCCATATAGCGAGCCCTGACTTGCAGATGGGAGTCGATACCTATCGTCAGCGCCTGGTAAAAGCGACTTCCGGATGGACGCAGGACGGACAGCAGGCCGCCAGACTCGGACTGACGGAGGAGGCCCGTCAGAATTTGCTGGCCAAGATAGGCAACAGCCATCGCGGGCATCGTTTTCCTGTGATATGGGGACCGAACTACGACTGGACGCCCGATCAGGACCATGGTTCCAATCTTTTGCTTACGTTGCAGGAAATGGTGATGCAGGCATACGGGAAAAAGGTGTATCTGCTGCCTGCTTTTCCCAAGGATTGGGACGTGACGTTCCGCCTTTGGACTCCCGGGAAGAATTGTGTCACGGGCAGTTATGTCAAAGGAAAGTGGGTGGAAAAGCCCCGGTTGGAGCATTCTTCGGATATGAAAATAAAGCGTTGTCAATAATTTTAATATAGTATAGAGGTATGATTTGCAAACGGATGTGGATTGCCCTTTTGTCGGCCTGTGCGTGTCTGCAGGCGGAGGCGCAGGTGGGCAGAATACAGATTGATTATTATGACGGAACCCGGTTGTCCGATTCCAAGGATGTTGCCTTGCGCAGCGGCCGCCTGTCGGACGGGCGGAATCATGAATGGGAAATCCGGGTGGACAGTGTGGTGGACAAGTCACGGGGCTGGGTGGATTACACCGTGGCCTGCCGTCTGCTGAGCGGGGCCGCGTCCCAGGTGGCTGTCGGCATTGATTTTGGTTTTGACAACTGGTCGGCCGATAATTTTGTCTTCGTGCCGGCTATAGTCTATGACGGCAACCGGTTTGAGAAGAAAGCGATAGGCTATCCGCCCTATTGGTATGAGCCGCAGGAGTGGCGGAAGGATATGCCGACCACGACTCCGCTGTTGCCCAGTCTGGAGAAGCATGAGAATTATGGCCGCATTGAACTGACGACGGGAAATGCCTCGACGCCGTTGATGGCGTTTTTCTCGCCGGCGGAAAAGCGGGTCTGGATGGTGCAGACCCTTCAGGGAAACCGCTGGGGCAACTATGGCCTGTTTATCGAAGAGGACAAGAAGGAGGGGCGTGCGGCCTTTACCCTGCAGTCGCCGGCCGTCCGCGAAAAGCGGGCGCTGATTGGCGGGTTTGCTCCTTCGGGCGACAGGGCTGCCGACCTCAAGGCCGGCGATGCTGTTGATTTCCGCTTCCGCATTTACCGGCGGCCGGCCAAGGCCTTGCGCGACCTTTATGCGCTGTTCATGGAGGTGCGGCAGGACTTGAACCCGGTGCAGTCGGATTATGCGGTGATGCCCTACAGTGAAATCTGGCGTGTGATGAATGAACTCTTCCAGCAGAACCGTTGGAACGAGTCCATCCAGATGTACAGCCTCACCCGGCCTGGAAGCAATTCCGGATGGAACCAGATATGGCAGCTCGGCTGGGTTGGCGGCGGGCAGGTGACGCTTCCTTTCCTGCTGCGGGGCGACAGCATGGCCGTCGACCGTTCCATGCGCAATCTGAATTCGATATTTGAGCGGACGCAGGCGCCGTCCGGTTTTTATTACGCATATGGCAACGGACATGAGTTCAAGGGATTCGGCTACGGACGTGCCCTGTCCCACGACGAAACGTTTGTCCGTTCGCAGGGCGATTTCCTGTATATGGCGCAGTTGCAGTTTGCCCAGCTCAAGCGCCGGGGGCATGAGGTGCCGGCCGGCTGGAAGGCCAGTCTGCGCCGGCAGGCCGATGCTTTCCTGCGCCTGTGGGAGCGCTATGGCCAGGTGGGGCAGTTTGTCAATGTGGAAACGGGCGAACTCTGCATAGGCAATTCTGTGGCGGGCGGCATCGTTCCGGCAGGTTTGGCCTTGGCCTCGTCAACGTTTTCCGACCGCCGATATCTGGCGGCCGCCGAGGGCCTGGCAGAAAAGTTCTACCGTGACTATGTGATGAAAGGGTATACGACGGGCGGTCCGGGCGAAATCCTTTCGAGTCCCGACAGCGAATCGGCGTTTGCCCTGTTCGAATCCTTTGTCGTGCTGCATGAAGTGACCGGCCGTCGCAAGTGGCTTGACTATGCGGCCGATTTGCTTCCGATTTGTGCCAGTTGGGTGGTGTCCTACGACTTCCGCTTCCCCTCCCGTTCGGAGATGCAGCGCCTGGGAGTCCATTCAACAGGGGCCGTGTGGGCCAGTGTGGCCAACAAGCACGGCGCACCGGCCATCTGCACCTGGTCGGGAGAGTCGTTGCTGAAATATTTCCGGGCCACGGGCGATGAGGCTGCGGTCCGCTTGCTCCGCGACATTGCCCATGGCGTGCCGCAGTATATCAGTCATTCCGACAGGCCCATTGCCGGCATGGAGCCCGGAGGCGCCTGTGAGCGTGTCAACCTTTCCGACTGGGAAGGGAAGAATAGTGTCGGCGGCAACCTGTTTGCTTCCTGCTCATGGGTGGAGGCTGCCACGTTGCTGACTGTGACGCAGTTGCCCGGAATTTATGTACAGAAGGACCGCGGGCTGGTGGCCGTTTTCGACCATCTGAAAGTGAAGGTGCTGGAGCAGCGGCGCAACCGGATGCGGCTGCAGATTACCAATCCCACGGCGTATGACGCAGAGGCCCTTCTCTATGTCGAAACAGCCCGTCAGGCCCGGAAGGAGCCGTTCAGCCTTTCCCGTCCCGACCGTCGGAAATGCATTTCCGTGAAGGCCGGCGAGAGCGTCGAGGTGACAGTCTGATGGATGGACCGGCCGGAGTATTCCGCTGTCCGGCTGTTCCGTTGGGCTGATTTACAGTGAGTTCGGCTTTTCCCGGTTCCGGGATTTACAGTCAGTACTTCTGTAAAAACTCTCAGTACTTTAGAAAAAACAGTCAGTACTTTTGTTTTTACGGAAGTACTGACTGTTTTTTGGGGCTGTGCGGGAGCTGGTTTTCAGGAAGGCTTGCGTGCCGTCGAAGCGGCCGTATCTGCCTTCCTGCTTCCGTTTTTCCCACTCCCTGTCCGGCGCTTTTTCCCGATGCCGGAACCGGTGTTTTCCTTGTCATGAGCGAAAATGCCGGTTTCCCGTTTTTTCCGCTTGCTTCTGCTCAGCTTCTTCGGTTTTGGGGCGGAAATGAAAATCAACGGCTCATCCTTGCAAAAATAAGCCTTGTCTTTGCAAAAATAAGGTTTGTTTTTTATGCCTTTTTCCTCTATTTTTGCATCATGGGCCATTGTCCGTTTTGCATGGCAGGTCCCAAATTCAGTCTAATACCCTTTTTGACACATGAAACATTTTACGACTTCATTTCTTCTGGGAATGGCCGTGCAGGCCTCTTTGCCGGCCTTTGCCTTCTCCGCAGACACCGTTGTGCCGCTTTCCGGAGCGGGTCATTGGTCGTCCCGTCCTTTTGCCGCGGCTTCCGTTGTCGGCAGTCAGGCCGACGAGCAGTCGGTCTATACCGTGTTTACCGACCGCATCCTGGCGGAACTCGTCCCCGCCTCGCTGGGCAATCTCGACGTGAATACCGAGCGCTATCTGTCGCAGCTGACCTCCGACGGCGGTTTCCCCGACATTGACTACAAGGCTACCGACCGCACCAACTGGCCGCCCCTGCAGCACATCACCCGCATGCTGGAGATGGCCAAGGCATACACCTTCCCTGAGAGCAAATATTATGGCAGTGCCGAGCTGAAGGCAACGCTCGACCGCATGCTGGCCTACTGGCACCAGCAGCAGCCCCGCAGCAACAACTGGTATCAGAATGAAATCGGCGAGCCGCAGAACATGGGCCGTTATCTCATCCTGATGCAGCGGCTGGGCAAGGAGCCGATTCCGGCCGACCTTTTCGAGAAGTCGATTACGCGTCTGCGCACCAAGGGTGGCGACCCTGCCAAGCAGAATGGGGCCAACCGGGTTGACGTGGCGCTGCACTGGATGTATCGTGCCTGCCTCACCGAGGATGCCGCCCTGCTCCGCCAGGCCATGGACTATATCTATTCCACCATTGTCTATACCACCGGTTCGGAAGGCATTCAATATGACCATTCCTTCACGCAGCACGGGCGCCAGCTGCACCTGGGCGGCTACGGCGACGTGTTCCTCGACGGCATCACCAAGGCGTGCAGCTATGCCGCCGGCACCGACTATAAGCTGGAAGGCGAGAAACTGGATATTCTTGCCGGTCTGGCGGATGCCTACATGCGTACGCTCCGCGGCCAGTATCAGTCGCACAACGCCATGGGCCGCGGCTCCACGCGTCCCCACACCCTGCGCAAGACGGGCGCCACAGCCATCTGGGAGCGCATGAAGGCGCTCAATCCGGCCGATGTGCAGATTTATGATGACTTCATCGCCCGCATGTCGGGCAGCGAAGCGCCTTCCTATCATCTGTCGCCGCGCAGCACGCATTTCTACCGGGGCGACTATACCGTTCACCAGCGTCCCGACTTTATGGTGGACCTCCGCATGGTGTCGAAGCGCACGGCGCGCAACGAGTGTGGCGAAGGCAATGGCGAAGGGCTCAAGCAGTATTTCATGTCGGACGGTTCTACCGGTATCTACGTCAACGGCAATGAATATTACGACATTTTCCCGATTTGGAACTATTCCCGCATACCCGGTACGACTACGCCGGAACTGACTTCCATTCCCCGGCCTGATTATATCAAGATGGGGCAGTCGCCCTTCGTGGGCGGCGTGACCGACAGCCTGTATGCCGTTTCCGTTTATCAGTATAAGGATAACGAGTATGGCGTGAACAGTTCGGCGCGGAAGGCCTGGTTCTTCTTCGACCGCGAAGTGGTCTGCCTGGGCAACTCCATCCAGTCCACCTCCGATTATCAGGTAAACACCACCGTCAACCAGTGTCTGCTCGACGGCGCTGTGACCGTCTCGACCGGCGGAACGGAAACGGAGCTGGCGGCCGGAACCTATGACTATACCGACGGGCTTGACTGGGTATGGCACGACAGTGTGGGATATTATTTCCCCGAAAAGGCACACCTGGAGTTGAGTGCTGAGGAGCGCACCGGCAGTTGGGCCTCGGTGAATACCAATTATCCCGGCGAGCCCGATGTGACGCGCGGTGTCTTCACGCTGTCCTTCAATCACGGCAAGCAGCCCACGTCGGGCGAGTACGCCTACATCATCGTGCCGGGCCTGACGGACGCCGCCTCGGCACGTTCCTATCCGAGCAGCGACATCGAGATTGTGGTGAACAGCGATTCCGTTCAGGCCGTCTACCATCGCGGGCTGAAGGTGTATGGCATCGTGTTCCACCGTGCGTCAAACTTCCGCAAGCACGATTTGGCCATCGAGGCTGATGCGGGCTGCGTGGTGCTGGTGAAGGACGCCGACCGCCCGGAAGCCGTTGTCCACGTGTCGGACCCCTCTGCCAGCGGCCAGGCCATCCATCTGGGCATCGAGATACCCGCGCTGGAGGGCCGCCGCCAGTTCACGTATGAAGAGACGTCGCCCTATCAGGGCCGCTCCGCCCGCTTCCTGATTAATGAGGACACGCCGCTGTCGGGCGGCCGCGACATCCTGTCGGACCGTGCGGGCTGGACGGTGACGACGGAACTGCCCGGCGCGAAGGACGAGAGCGTGCTGGTGGGCGGCGACAAGCCGAAGAACCTGATTGACCGTAGCGTCATCACTTCCTTCCTGTTCGTGAAGCCGGGCATGAGCGAAGGCGGCGTCACGGCTCCTGCCGACTATGAGCCTTCGTTTACCATCGACATGCAGGAACCCTCTTCCTTTAACTATATCACCTACCGCCACCGCGACTACAAGACGACCGACGCTTCGCTGCGTGCGGGGAGCGTGACGCTGCTGGGCAAGCAGGCGGAAGGTGACGAGTTCGAACTGATAGCCTCCGACCTTCCGCTCGACATTGCGGAGACGGAGAATCTGGTCCGCCTTTCCGAGACGGCGACCTGCCGTTACCTGAAGGTGGTGCTGGGCGGCTACGACCCGGAGAACGGCACCACGGTTCAGGTGTCCGACTTCAACGTGGGGCTGAACGTGATGGACGAAATCCCCGAGAGCGGAGTGCCTTCGGGCATCACGGGTCCGGTGGTGTCCGACTCGTGGTCGGTGACGGCCAGTCCGCGTGTGGTCCGCCGTGGCCAGCCCGTTCGCCTGCAGGTGTCGGCGGGCGATGCAGAGGGCCTGTCGTTCCGCGTGTACGGCGTGTCGGGCCGTCTGATGGAGCAGGGCCGTGGCAGCGAAGTGTCTACGGGCGCGCTGACCAAGGGCGTTTATCTGCTTCAGGTGCGCGACGACAGCCGTCAGCGCAGCGCCGTGGTGAAGCTGCTGGTGCGCTGATATGGCTTTAGATTGTAACATTCTGCAGAAATGGACAAATACGGTTTCCCCGAAGGCAGTCCGGCACCGGCGTTGTGCGGTGGGGCTGGAAAGCCGGTGGACGGGAACAGTTTCGGTGCCGGCCGGGCCGGTGCGCCGTGTTCCCTTTCTGCAGAATGTTGCTTTTCCCTATAACGTGAGTCAGAAAGAAAAGATGGACAGACAAGGCCGGGTGGACCGGCTGTCCTGAGTTAAAATAGATTCAAGAAATACGTATTATGAAAAACCTGTTTACTTTTTTGGTGTTGGGCCTGTCGTTTCAAAGCATGGCCGGCGGCGCTTCAGTTCCCTCTTCCCTTTTCCAGCCTTGGCCGGTGGGGCATCTGGCCGGCGGCAGTGCGGTTGCCGGCGAGGAAGAAGAGCCGGTGTTTGATATCTTTACCGACCGCATCCTGGCGGAAATAGTTCCTGCATCGTTGGGCAGTATTGACGTGAATACCGAACGCTATCTGTCGCAGCTGACCTCCGATGGCGGTTTCCCCGATGTCGACTACAAAGCCACCGACCGTACTAACTGGCCGCCTCTGGAGCATATCAACCGCATGATGGAGATGGCCAAGGCATACACCTTCCCTGAGAGCAAATATTATGGCAGCGCCGAACTGAAGGCCGCGCTCGACCGCATGCTGGCCTACTGGCATCAGCAGCAGCCCTGGTGCAGCAACTGGTGGTATAACCAGATTGGCGAGCCGCAGAACATGGGCCGCTATCTCATCC
>ENA-OZFV01000185-OZFV01000185.1-human-gut-metagenome-genome-assembly--contig:-NODE-185-length-36905-cov-8.716499_pt1 | contig 36905 bp, 28 predicted proteins | sample MGYA00245110_ERZ653645 | MGnify/ENA primary metagenome ERZ653645 (study PRJEB26926, sample SAMN06165144) | human gut metagenome | biome: ENVO:00009003; feature: ENVO:2100002; material: ENVO:00002003... | reverse complement strand
GTGGGCTCGGAGATGTGTATAAGAGACAGCCTGAAAGATTTCCTGCCTATCCTGGAACCGGCTGTACAGAGCGGACGTCCTTTGCTGGTCATCGCAGAAGATGTGGACAGCGAAGCTTTGACTACTCTGGTTGTAAACCGTCTGCGTGGTCAGTTGAAGATCTGTGCAGTGAAAGCTCCGGGCTTCGGCGACCGTCGTAAAGCTATGCTGGAAGATATCGCCGTATTGACAGGTGGTGTTGTAATCAGCGAAGAAAAAGGCTTGAAACTGGAACAGGCTACACTGGAAATGTTGGGTACTTGCGATAAAGTAACTGTATCTAAGGAAAATACAACCATTGTAAACGGTGCCGGTCAGAAAGAACTGATTCAGGAACGTATCAACCAGATCAAGGCTGAGATGAAGAATTCTACTTCTGATTATGACAAGGAAAAACTGCAGGAACGTCTGGCTAAGCTGTCAGGTGGTGTAGCAGTTCTGTACGTAGGTGCAGCCAGCGAAGTAGAAATGAAAGAAAAGAAAGACCGTGTTGACGATGCATTGTGCGCTACCCGTGCAGCTATCGAAGAAGGTATCGTTCCGGGCGGTGGTGTAACTTACATCCGTGCCATCGATGCTTTGGAAGGTATGAAGGGTGACAACGCTGATGAAACAACTGGTATCGAAATCATCAAACGTGCTATCGAAGAGCCGTTGCGTCAGATTGTAGCCAACGCTGGTAAAGAAGGCGCAGTAGTTGTTCAGAAAGTACGTGAAGGCAAGGGCGACTTCGGTTACAATGCACGTACCGATGTTTACGAACACTTGCATGCAGCTGGTGTGGTAGATCCTGCCAAAGTTACTCGTGTTGCATTGGAAAACGCAGCTTCTATCGCAGGTATGTTCCTGACAACCGAATGTGTTATCGTAGAGAAGAAAGAAGATAAGCCTGAAATGCCGATGGCTGCTCCGGGAATGGGCGGTATGGGCGGCATGATGTAATAGAGTCGCTTAGTTGCTTATCATAGTTAATATTATATAAAAAGGAAAGGCCTCTGGAGTTTTTTTCCAGAGGCCTTTTATTTTTGTAAGCTGATTAATCTTGTCTTGAAATGAAAAAAACTTTTTTATTGTTAGCCTTGACTCTGTCCGGCCTTTTCGCATGTAGTGAACAAAATCAGGTTGATAAATGTGAAGCAATTATAGATGATTCTTCGGAAATTGTTCATAAAGAGAAAACTCTCATGTCTTCCATTCTGACAATATCCGATATTATACCGCTTGAAACCAATGATTCATCTCTGTTAGGCAGTATAGAAAAAGTAACCAGACGAGGCAATTTTATTTATATAAAGTCCGGGAATAGTCCATTAATGATGTTTGATAAAGAAGGTCGTTTCCGGAATTGCATCGGAAAGATCGGATCAGGACCGGAAGAATACCCTTTGTTGTCTGATTTTGATATTAAGAATGAAAACATCTATATTCTGACAGCAAACAAGATTCAGGTGTATGACTGTACCGGTAAATGGATTAAGGAAATTCCCATCGGTGTGAATGCATCAGGAATACGTCTGGCCGGTGATAAAATATTGTTGTCTGTCCTGAATGATGAAAAAGTGATTCATCTGCTGGATGAAAACGGGAAATTTATCGAAAGCCAGTTGAAAAACAATTCAGGATTAGGGCTTCAGAGAAACATTTCCTTTGTAAAATACGGTCATTGTTATTTATTTCCTATGGGACGTTCAAATGAATTGTTTGCGTATGATACCACAGGGAATGGAACATTCAATAAAATGTCTTACCTGGCATCAGAGCAGTTGACCAGTGAGCAGGAATCTGCCATGAAGGAAAATAATCGGGATTATCAAAAGGAATTGGACAGCCGTGGCTTTTTTGACGGAATATTAGCGGACAATACACATGCTATTGTTCCCTTTATAAAGAAGGGGAATATTACGGTATGGATGAAAAACATTCAGACTTCGCAAGTGATGGCTTATGACTTATCTGCATTAGAGAATGATCTTACATATTTGTCTGCATCTTCTTTCTTCTATGATAATACCGAAAGTGACAGTGCGTTCCTTACTTATGTTATGCCATATAAATTGAAGGAAAGGCTTAAGGAGGTTCCGGAGGAAAAAAGAAACCAGTATTTTGAGAGGCTGGACAAAATCGTTGAAACGTCCAGTGAAGATGGGAATCCGGTTATCATAGAATATAAAATAAAAGCCTTGTAGACTTGTTTTTCAGGCCGGAATCTTTATTTTTGCAAAAGGAATTTTAGTTGTTTTGATTATGACAAAAGAAGACTTAATGCGAAAGGCCATAGAACTTTCTATCAGAAATGTAGCCGAAGGTGGAGGACCTTTTGGTGCTGTCATAGCCCGAAACGGAGAAATAGTGGCAACCGGAGTGAACCGTGTGACTCCCGATTGTGACCCGACGGCTCATGCGGAGGTCAGTGCTATCCGTGCTGCAGCCAAAGTTCTGGGTACGTTTGATTTGAGCGGTTGTGAGATCTATACGTCTTGTGAACCTTGCCCGATGTGTCTGGGGGCTATTTACTGGGCACATCTGGACCGCATGTATTATGGCAATAACAAACATGATGCGGCAGCCATCGGTTTTGATGATGCCTTTATTTATGAGGAACTGGATCTGAAACCGGCTGACCGGAAATTAAAGTCGGAAGTATTGTTGCCCGAAGAAGCTATTCAGGCTTTTAAAGACTGGGAAGCGAAGGAGGACAAGACAGAATATTGATATCTCCATCATGCTCTTTGCTGGAGTTGACCGGCAGAAAGAGTTTATGTAGGAATGAAAAAGGCTTCAATGTGCAGGTGTTCACATTGAAGCCTTTTTACGTTGAGATTCCGTTGTCTTTTACTGGAAGTACCTTTCTGATGTCAGGGCATAAAAAAAGTATGGTTTGTCGGTTGAAACCATACTTACACACAATTGGTCCTCTGACGCATTGAAATCTCTCAAATTTATTTCCTTCTTTTCGTTTGCTTCTATAAAAAGTAAACTTAAAATACTTTTTGACTGGACTTATCGGGTCATATAACCCCACATGCGAAGCTGATTGTTTCCCATGTTGACCAATCCTCTTTTCAAAATGCTTTTAATCTTTTTCATGTCTAGTTATCCTGTTTGTTATGTTTTACAACACAAAAGTACGGCTTTTTGAGGCTCGTTATTCTCCGGATAAAGAGAAAAATCAAAAAAAGTGCTAATACTTGACATAAATCAAGCATTAACACTTTCGCAGGAGTCCGGAATCAGAAATTCAGCTTCCGGAATTCATTTTCGAAGTTTGGTGTAAAGATTTCTTTCCCGAGGTTGCTTCTGATCTCTTCCAGTGACCAGAAACGTCCGCCGTCGAGTTCTTCGCTGGGTGTAACTGTCCCGTCGTAAGTCGTACGATGTGTAAAGACAAGTTCCTTCTCACGGGCAGATTCGAAAACATAATGCATCAGACGTTCCGGTGTGAAGTCTGTAATGCCCAGCTCTTCACGGGCTTCACGTTTCAGGGCCATTTCTACACTTTCTCCCAGATCCACATGCCCTCCGACGGCCGTATCCCATTTCCCGGGCTGGATATCTTTCCAGTCCGGCCGTTTCTGTAAGTACAGTTCTCCCTGACTGTTGAATACATGCAGATGAACTACGGGGTGCAGCAGTTTGCTGCCATTATGACATTCGCCCCGGGTAGCTGCTCCTGTGATATTTCCTTCTTCGTCCACAAGAGGGAACATTTCTTCGCTGTTATCTTTCATGATTTTATTGAATTGTACGGATTTGGGAAACAAAGGTAGGCATTAAATTGGTAGATTTGAACAGAAAAATGTATATTTGTGAAAGTATATAAATTGGTTTATGAGAAAAAATAAGATTATCGGACTTTTTGCCGCCCTGCTGGCGGTGTCAGGGCCGTTGCTGGGACAGACTCCGGCAACCGGACAGGTAGATGCGCAGAAAGAAAAGCGCATGGAATGGTTTAAGGAAGCTAAATTGGGTATATTTATCCATTGGGGAATTTATGCTGTAAACGGAGTTTCCGAGAGCTGGTCGTTTTTCAACAACTATCTGCCTTATGAAGAATATATGAAACAGGCTGAAGGATTTACGGCTTCGAAGTATGATCCGAAGAAATGGGTTGATTTGATTCAGGAAAGTGGTGCCCGCTATGCGGTTATTACGACGAAACATCATGACGGAGTGGCTTTGTGGAATACGAAGGCCGGTGACCTGAGTGTGGTGAAATCAACTCCTGCCAAACGCGATGTTCTGGCTCCGTTTGTGGAAGAAGTCAGAAAGCATGACCTGAAACTGGGATTCTATTATTCCCTGCTTGACTGGTCACATCCTGACTATCCGAACAAGACCCGGACCGAAGTGAGATACAAGGATGATCCGGAACGCTGGAACCGTTTTGTGAAATTCAACTTTGCCCAGCTGTCGGAACTGAACAAGACCTGGAAGCCGGATCTGTACTGGTTCGACGGTGACTGGGAGCAAAGTGCAGAACGCTGGAACTCGAAAGGAATCGTAGACTTGCTCCGTTCTGACAATCCCAATGTGATCATCAATTCCCGTATTCAGGGATATGGTGACTATGCAACTCCCGAACAAGGCGTGCCCGTGGTTCGTCCGCAGGATAAATATTGGGAACTCTGCATGACCATGAATGATTCATGGGGCTATCAGCATTCGGACAGTAACTACAAGACTCCTCAGATTCTTCTCCGTACTTTCGTTGACTGTCTGAGCATGGGAGGTAATCTGCTGCTGGACATTGGTCCGAAGGAAGACGGAACAATTCCCGACGAGCAGGTAGCCATCCTGAAAGAATTCGGCCGCTGGATCAACAAACATAAAGAGGCTGTCTATGAAACCCGTGCGGGAATTCCTGCAGAACACTTCCAGGGATATACCACTTTGAATGAGGCCGGAGATATTCTTTACCTTTATCTGCCTTACCGTCCGAACGGACCGATTGAAGTGAAAGGACTGATGAACAAGGTAAACCGCGTGTGGGTTGTAGGCAACGGAACGATGCTTCCTTATAAGGTACATAATAAGAACTACTGGAGCGAAGTTCCCGGAAACCTTTACATTGATGTGCCCGAACGTGTACAGGATGAGAATATTACAGTCATAGCCGTATTGCTTGACGGACCGGTCAAACTGTATCGCGGTGTAGGACAGGTGATTTCAAGTAACTAAATACCCATTCAGATGAAAAGAAAGATTCAGCTTCTTTGTTCATTGCTCGTGTGCTCCCTGCTTCCGGCCGGGGCACAGAGCCTGTTTGAGAAACATGCCCGCATGCTGACCTTGCCCGAAGGCTATGTATGCTATCGTACGGCAGAGAAAATACAGATAGACGGCCGGCCGGATGAAGCCTCCTGGAAGTTGGCTCAGCCCACCTCTTCTTTCCGGGATATCAGTGGGGAAGGTTTCCCCAAGCCCAAATATGATACCAAGGCGAAAATGTTGTGGGATGACGACTGTCTGTATGTAAGCGCAGTACTGGAAGAGCCAAATATTCAGGCCCGTCTGACGAAGCGTGACACCATTATTTATTATGACAATGATTTTGAAGTCTTCATCGATCCGGATGGAGACGGACATCATTATTTTGAGATTGAGAACAATGCCCGCGGAGTGATCTTTGACCTGTTGCTGAACCGCCCTTACCGTTCGGGAGGTAATTTTATGATTCAGTGGGACTGTTCGGGCATCCAGCTGGCTGTTCATCTGGACGGAACATTGAATCAGCCGGAAGACAAGGACCGCCAGTGGACTGTGGAAATGGCTATTCCGCACCAGGCGCTGACATGGGATTTCAATAATCCGCTGAAGGCCGGCAACTGGTGGCGCATTAACTTCTCCCGTGTACAATGGCTCAAGAAAGGAGGTCCGGAAGAAAACTGGGTATGGCAACCGACCGGACGGATTGACATGCACATGCCCGACCGTTGGGGATTCCTTTATTTTTCTTCGAAAACGGTAGGAAAAGGAGAAGAAACATTCCGTTACCCTTATCAGATGGATGCTTACAAGCTGCTGTGGGCTATGTTCTATGAACAACAGGAACACCGGGCAAAAGCCAGCAGCTATCTGCTGTCAACAAAGGATTTTCCGTTGGGCGACAGTGAACGCAAGGCTTTGCCCGCAGGTTCGGAAATCGGCATGGAAGCAACTTCCTCCCAGTATCGCGTGTGGATTACCCTGCCTTCTGAGGGAGTGCGTTATGTGTTGAATTACGAAGGAAGATTCCAGATAGAAAAGTTGTAAGCCCGAAGGCTGCAACTGCAATGAACGAAAAAAGAAAATCAGGAAATCCGCAGAAACTGATCTGCGGATATATATACCTTTATTTAACCGATATTCTTTACTTTGATCAGATATTCGGCGATCTGTACTGCATTCAGGGCAGCACCTTTCTTGATCTGGTCACCTACGATCCAGAAAGTCAGTCCGTTTTCGTCAGCCAGGTCTTTGCGGATACGGCCTACGTAAACAGGATCTTTTCCGGCCAGGAACAACGGCATCGGATATTCTTTCTTTTCCGGGTTGTCCATCAGAACCAGTCCTTCACCATTTGCAAAAGCTTCACGTGCTTCTTCTACAGAGATCGGACGTTCTGTTTCAATCCAGATACTTTCTGAGTGAGAGCGAAGTGCAGGAACGCGTACGCAAGTAGCGCTGACCTTTACATCAGAGTGCATGATCTTGCGGGTTTCGTTGTACATCTTCATTTCTTCCTTGGTATAACCGTTGTCAGTGAATACGTCAATCTGAGGAATCAGGTTGAACGCCAGCTGATAAGCGAATTTTTCTACAGTGACAGGTTCACCGGCCAGTACCTGACGGTATTGTTCGTAAAGTTCATCCATTGCGGCAGCTCCGGCTCCACTGGCAGCCTGATAAGTGGATACGTGTACCCGCTTGATGTGTGAAAGCTTTTCAATGGCCTTCAGGGCTACTACCATCTGGATCGTTGTACAGTTCGGGTTGGCGATAATGCCACGCGGACGGTTCAGGGCATCTTCAGCATTTACTTCAGGTACAACCAAAGGAATGTCTGCATCCATACGGAAGGCACTGGAGTTGTCGATCATGACGGCACCGTATTTAGTAATTGTCTCTGCAAATTCTTTGGAGGTTCCGGCACCGGCTGAAGTAAAGGCAATGTCCACACCTTTGAAGTCATCGTTGTGCTGCAGAAGTTTGACTTCGATTTCCTTGCCGCGGAATGTGTATTTACGGCCCGCGCTACGTGAAGAGCCGAACAGCAATAATTCATCAATCGGGAAGTTTCTTTCATCAAGCACGCGCAGGAATTCTTGTCCTACGGCTCCGCTTGCACCAACAATTGCTACTTTCATTTTTCTACTTTGCTTTATGTTAAAAATGGAATATTGATTTTGTCTGCAAAATTAAAACATTTTGAAATAATAACCGGTGGAATAAAAACTTTTTTCATATTTTTGTGCGAGAAATCAATATAGAGTGCCCTGATTTATGAAAGAAATGCTTGACCAGATAGGTTTCGACCTGCCTTTGCCCGTAACGGATCCTACGTGGATTTTCTTCCTGGTATTGGTTATCATTCTGTTTGCCCCCATCATTCTGGAACGTTTGCGTATTCCGCATATCATCGGAATGATTCTGGCCGGAGTGGCAATCGGAGAGCATGGTTTCAATATTCTGGTGCGTGACAGCAGCTTTGAGCTTTTCGGAAAAGTAGGACTCTATTATATCATGTTTCTGGCCGGTCTGGAGATGAATATGGAAGACTTCAAGAGCATCCGGGTCAAGGCGACGGTGCTGGGACTGCTTGCTTTCATCTTTCCGCTGGGAATCGGTATCTGGACCAACCTTCATCTGCTGGGGTACGGACTGCTGACTTCGGTTTTGCTGGCCAGTATGTACGCCAGCCATACATTAATTGCTTACCCCATAGTGATCCGTTATGGCATCAACCGTCAGCGGGCGGTCAGCATAGCGGTGGGCGGTACGGCGGTGACCGATACGCTGACCTTACTGGTTCTGGCCGTGATTGCCGGTATGTTCAAGGGCGGCACTTCCGACATGTTCTGGATGTGGCTGATCCTGAAAGTAATTCTGCTTAGTCTGTTTATCATGTATACATTCCCCCGGATCGGACGCTGGTTCTTCCGGCGTTACAGTGACAATGTGGTGCAATATATCTTTGTGATGGCCATGGTGTTTCTGGGAGCCGGACTGATGGAACTGATCGGTATGGAGGGTATTCTGGGAGCATTCCTTACCGGTCTGGTACTGAACCGGCTGATTCCTCATGTGTCTCCGCTGATGAGTCATCTGGAGTTTGTTGGAAATGCGTTGTTTATTCCTTATTTCCTGATAGGAGTCGGTATGCTGATCAACCTGCAGGTGCTTTTCGGACATCTGGATGCCTTGAAGGTGGCAGGTGTCATGATCGTAGTTGCTCTGCTGGGAAAATGGATTGCTTCCTGGCTGACTCAGAAGATTTACAAGATGAGCAGTGTGGAACGTGAGCTGATGTTTGGTCTGAGCAATGCGCAGGCGGCTGCAACACTGGCTGCCGTGCTGGTCGGCTATAATCTGATTCTTCCTGACGGTTCGCGCCTGCTGAACGAGGATGTACTTAACGGAACGATTCTGCTGATTCTGGTCACCTGTGTGGCCAGTTCCTTTATAACGGAAAATGCCGCCAAGCGGATTGCCATGGATGATGCGGAAATGAATGAGGAAAACGCTCAGGAAAAGGAATGTTTCCTCATACCGGTTGCCAACCCGGAAACCCTGGAGAACCTGATGGCACTGGCTTTGGTGGTGCGTGATCCCAAGCAGAACCAGAATCTTGTGGCTTTGAATGTGATCAATGATAATGGAGACTCTCCGCGTCTGGAAATGCGCGGACGGCGTACGCTTGAAAGAGCTTCACAGATAACAGCTTCCGTCAATGTGCATTTGAAGACGGTGAGCCGTTTCGACCTGAACATTACGACCGGAATCATGCATACGGCCAAGGAATATGACGCTACAAGCATTGTGATCGGACTTCACTATAAGTCAAGTATTGTTGATTCATTCTTCGGAAACCTGACAGAGAATCTGCTGAAGAATACTTACCAGCAAGTGATGATAGCCCGTTTCCTGATGCCGGTCAATACGCTGCGGCGTATCATTGTAGCCGTTCCTCCCAAGGCGGAGTTTGAACATGGCTTTGTGAAATGGATTACCCATTTGTGCCGCATGAGCCGTGAACTGGGATGCCGGCTTCATTTCTTTGCCCATCCGCAGACCATCGGCTATCTTCGCGGATATATCCAGAAGAAACATAAGGATGTGCTGACCGAATTCCAGGAACTGGAAGACTGGGATGACCTGCTGATCATTACCGGTCAGGTGAATTACGACCACCTGCTTGTCATTGTCAGCTCCCGCCGGGGATCCATCTCTTACGACTCGTCTTTTGAACGTCTGCCGATGCAGATTTCCAAATATTTCAATAACAACAGTATCATGCTGTTGTATCCCGACCAGAAAGGTGATCCCAATGAATCCTTGTCCTTTGCAGATCCGCGCGGATGGGCCGAAACGCAGTATTATGACAAGGTGGGCAACTGGTTGTATAAATGGTTTAAGAAAGAGTGACAATGGAACATACAGACCGATCAGCCTGGCAACAGCGTACGGAGCTGCTGCTGGGTGAAGAAAAAATGGAACGTCTGCGCCGGGCGCATGTGCTGGTTGTCGGACTGGGAGGCGTAGGAGCCTATGCTGCCGAGATGATTTGCCGTGCCGGGGTCGGGCGGATGACCATCGTGGATGCAGATACGGTTCAGCCCAGCAATATCAACCGTCAGTTGCCTGCGGTTCATTCCACTTTGGGACGTCCGAAGGCCGAAGTGCTGGCAGAACGGTTTCGTGACATCAATCCTGAGCTGGAACTGACCGTGATGCCGGTCTATCTGAAGGATGAGGCGATACCTGCCTTGCTGGATAGTGCGCAGTTTGATTTCGTGGTGGATGCCATTGATACTGTGGCACCGAAATGCTATCTGATTTATCATGCCCTGCAACGTGGACTGAAGATTGTGAGCAGCATGGGAGCAGGTGCCAAGCGGGATATCACACAGATACGCTTTGCTGACTTGTGGGAGACCTATCATTGCGGACTGAGCAAAGCCGTACGCAAGCGGTTGCAGAAGATGGGAATGAAACGCCGTCTGCCGGTAGTGTTCAGCACGGAACAGGCCGATCCGTCTGCGGTGATTCTGGTGGATGACGAACAGAACAAGAAGTCTACGGCAGGTACGGTCAGCTATATGCCTGCGGTATTCGGATGTTATCTGGCTGAATATGTGATACGTAAACTGTAAGAAAATGATTGAACTGCAAGGAATAACCAAGAGTTTCGGCTCGCTTCAGGTCTTGAAGGGAATTGATCTGACTATTGATAAAGGAGAAGTGGTGAGCATTGTGGGGCCCAGTGGGGCAGGAAAGACCACGCTGCTTCAGATCATGGGTACGCTGGACAAACCGGATACAGGCCGTATTCTGCTCAACGGGACAGAAATCAACCAGTTGAAAGAGCGTGAACTGGCTGCTTTCCGCAACCGGGAAATCGGTTTTATCTTTCAGTTTCACCAGTTGCTTCCGGAATTTACTGCTTTGGAAAATGTGACGATCCCGGCTCTGATTCAGGGTGTTTCGTCGGGTGAGGCACGCCGGAGAGCTGTGGAGATGCTGGAGTTTATGGGACTTTCCGAACGGGCTTCGCATAAGCCGGCTGAACTTTCAGGCGGTGAAAAACAGCGTGTAGCCGTGGCCCGTGCCTTGATCAATCATCCGTCGGTGGTGCTGGCTGATGAACCGTCAGGAAGTCTGGATACTCATAATAAGGAAGAACTTCACCGGCTTTTCTTTGAACTTCGGGACAAACTGGGACAGACATTTGTCATTGTGACCCATGATGAAGGTTTGGCTTCCCAGACAGACCGTACCATTCACATGCTGGACGGAAGAATTCTGTAAATCATTCTATATTAGATACTTTAGTGACTTACTTTCAAGGCTGTAGCAATGTGCGCCCGTTTCCCTGAAATCGAGCGTTCGTTGAGCCTGAATCGTGCGGTCGTTGAGCCTGGATCGTGCGGTCGTTGCGGCCTGATCGAGCGTTCGTTGCTTTTGCATTGACTGGTCAATGCGAGGAGATCGTGCGGTCGTTTCCGGCGCATCGTGCAGAAACAGTTCAGGCACGGATTTCATCCTGCCGCGGAGGTAAATAACCTTTTTTCCGTTCGGGAGAAATCCGTGCCTGATCAGGCAGATAACAATATCTTTATACGATTCCCTGAGCCATCATGGCTTTTGCAACTTTCATGAATCCTGCCACATTGGCACCTTTCACATAGTTGATGTAACCATCGGGTTCAGTACCATACTGAACGCAGGCAGCGTGAATATTCTTCATGATGCTCTTCAGCTTTTCATCCACTTCTTCCTGGCTCCAGCTCAGCTTGATAGAGTTCTGAGTCATTTCCAGACCGGAAACAGATACACCGCCGGCATTGGCAGCCTTACCCGGAGCGTAAAGGATCTTGGCATCCTGGAATACGCGGATTGCTTCCGGAGTAGAAGGCATGTTTGCACCTTCAGATACGGCGATTACTCCGTTTGCAACCAGTGCTTTGGCATCGTCACCATTGATTTCATTCTGGGTAGCTGACGGCAATGCGATATCAGCTTTTTCGTTCCAGGGACGTGCACCTGCTACATACTTGCAGCCATATTTCTCTGCATATTCACGGATACGTCCGCGGTAGAGGTTCTTCAGTTCCATGATGTAATCCAGTTTTTCACGGTCGATACCGTCCGGATCATAGATGTAACCGTCAGAGTCGGACATGGTAACAACTTTAGCTCCCAGCTGGATCAGTTTTTCCACAGTGTACTGTGCTACGTTACCGGAACCGGATACCAGACAAGTTTTTCCTTCGAGGCTGATGTTGCGGGTTTTCAGCATTTCCAGCAGGAAGTAGATATTTCCGTAACCGGTAGCTTCCGGACGGATCAGAGAACCGCCGAATTCGCGTCCTTTACCAGTCAGGACTCCGCTGAATTCATGGGAAAGTTTCTTGTACATACCGAACATGTAACCAACTTCGCGGCCACCTACACCGATATCACCGGCAGGAACGTCAGTTTCGGGACCGATGTGACGCCAGAGTTCCAGCATGAAAGCCTGGCAGAAACGCATTACTTCGGCATTGCTCTTTCCGCGCGGAGAGAAGTCTGAACCACCTTTACCGCCACCCATAGGCAGAGTTGTCAGTGAGTTCTTGAATGTTTGTTCGAAAGCCAGGAACTTCAGGATTCCCAGATTTACAGAGTTGTGGAAACGGATACCGCCTTTGTACGGGCCAATGGCATTGTTATGCTGTACGCGGTAACCCATATTGGTCTGGATGTTTCCTTTATCGTCCATCCAGGTAACACGGAACTGATATACGCGATCGGGAATGCACAAGCGTTCAATCAAGTTTACTTTATCGAATTCCGGATGCTTGTTGTACTCTTCTTCAATGGTTCCTAAAACTTCTTCAACAGCCTGATGATATTCAGGTTCATTGGGGAATCTTCTTTTCAGATCCTCTAATACTTTCGCTGCATTCATACGATTAATCTCTTATTATTATTAAATGTTTGTTGTTCCCTCTTGTGGCAGCAAAGGTAAATATAAGATTTTATTTATGCAACATTTTATATAAGAAAACGAATAAAAAATATCAAAAGGTCTGTTTTGTGTGGTGAAAAGTGTTGAAATGGTTATTTATTGCGGCTTTTGATAGCTTTTAGTATTGGTATGAAAACCAGGGCTCCAGACAGGATGATCGTTACAATGAGGGGGCCGTCGATACGCGGTGAAGAGGTCAGAACCAGAAAACAGAGGGCTGCCCAGCACAGGGTGAGCAGTATACATTGGGTATTGTTGAGTGGTTTTCGCATGGCAGTAGGTTTAAAAAATGCAGACCAGTGCTCCTGATCCGGAAACGGAAATAGGAGACTGGTCTGTATATAGGAAGTGATTATTGGTTACATTTCATTTTCTTTGCCACGATGGCATCGATACAGGCAATGGCCGTGATATTCACGATGTCGCGGACAGAACTTTCGATGTCCGTGAAGTGAATCGGCTTGTTCAGTCCCATCTGGATCGGGCCGATTACTTCCGTTTCACTCATGTTCTGGATGAGCTGGTAGGTGGCATTGGCTGAACTCAGGTTCGGGAATACCAGAGTGTTGACTTCTTTGCCTTTCAAGCGTGTGAAAGGATATTTTTCGTCACGCAGGGTATTGTCGAGAGCAAACTTCACTTGCATTTCTCCGTCGATCGCAAGTTCCGGATAGTTTTGGTGCATGTAGTTGATTGCCTCGTGCACTTTAGCCGGACTTCCTTCCTGGTCAGAACCGAAGTTAGAGTAAGACAACATGGCCATGACCGGTTCCTGATTGAAGAATCGGACAGCCTTGGCTGACAGTTTGGCTATATCGATCAGGGTATCGGTGTCCGGATGACGGTTAATCAGTGTATCGGCAATGAAGAAGGTACCCTTCTTGGAGTTCAGAATGTGCATGGTACCGAAGTGCTTGTATTCCGGCTGAATACCGATAACTTCCTTGGCAACCTTGATGGTATTTGAATACTTTGTGTACAGACCAGTGACGAAAGCATCAGCCTCTCCGGTTTCAACCATCATCATACCGAAATAGTTTCTTTCGAACATCTTGTCGTTGGCTTCCTGGAAGTTGGCACCTTCGCGGGCACGTTTTTCGCAGAGGATGCGTGCATAGCGTTCGCGGCGTTCTGCTTCGCGGTCGTGGCGCAGATTGACTATTTCGATACCTTCCAGGTTGAGGTCGAGTTCTTTAGCCAGTTTTTCGATGCGTTCTTCATTACCCAGGATGATAGGATTACAGATACCTTCGGACTTGGCTTCTACGGCTGCTTTCAGCATATTGGGGTGAGTGCCTTCAGCAAACACGACTCTTTGCGGACAGCGGCGGGCGGTTTCATACAACTGGCGGGTCAGTTTGTTTTCCTGTCCCATCAGTTCGCGAAGGTGGTTCTTGTATCCTTCCCAGTCGGTGATCTGCTTGCGGGCTACTCCCGAATCCATAGCTGCTTTGGCAACGGCCATGGAAACTTCAGTGATCAGGCGTGGATCAACGGGTTTCGGAATGAAATATTCGGGGCCGAAGCTCAGATTGTTTACATGATATGCTTCGTTGACAACATCGGGAACTGGTTTCTTAGCCAGTCCGGCAATGGCACGTACTGCCGCCAGTTTCATTTCCTCGTTGATGGCTGTTGCTCTGGTATCCAGGGCACCGCGGAATATATATGGGAATCCGATTACGTTGTTGATCTGGTTAGGATAGTCGGAACGTCCTGTTGCCATGAGGACATCCGGACGGGAAGCCATGGCGTCCTCGTATGAGATTTCAGGAGTCGGATTGGCCAGTGCGAATACGATGGGGTGATCGGCCATGCTGCGTACCATGTCCTGCGACAGGACGTTTCCTTTGGACAGTCCGAGGAAGACATCAGCACCTTTAATGGCTTCGGCCAGTGTGTGGATATCGGTACGGTCGGTAGCAAAGAACTTTTTCTGTTCGTTCAGGTCTGTGCGTTCCTTGGAGATTACTCCCTTGCTGTCAACCATGACGATATTTTCCAGGCGGGCTCCCAGAGAAACATACAATTTGGTACAGGAAACTGCGGATGCTCCGGCACCGTTGACTACGATCTTGACATCTTCAATCTTCTTGCCTGCCACTTCAAGCGCATTCAGAAGTCCGGCACTTGAGATGATGGCTGTACCATGCTGGTCATCATGCATAACCGGAATGTCCAGTTCTTCTTTCAGCCGCTGTTCTATTTTGAAGCATTCAGGAGCCTTGATATCTTCCAGATTGATACCGCCAAATGTCGGAGCGATGGCTTTGACAGCTTCGATAAATTTATCGGGATCCTTTTCATTAACTTCGATATCGAATACGTCGATTCCGGCATAGATCTTGAACAACAGTCCTTTTCCTTCCATGACGGGCTTTCCGCTCATGGCTCCGATATCACCTAATCCTAATACGGCTGTACCGTTGGAGATAACTGCAACCAGATTGCCTTTTGCTGTATAGTCGTATGCGGTTTCAGGTTGTTTCTGTATTTCCAGACAGGGCTCGGCGACACCTGGTGAATAAGCCAGTGACAAATCACGCTGAGTCTGGTAAGGTTTGGTGGGGACAACTTCAATTTTCCCCGGCTTGCCCTGCGAGTGATAGAGCAGAGCTGCTTCTTTCGTTATTTTTGCCATAATATCTAAAGGTTTTATTATCTTTCGTAAAGTGTTTCGCAAAAGTAGAAATAAAATAACAAACCGACGATTTTTAAGTTTAAAAAACTATAAACCGGAAAGCGAAAGGCTTATTTTTGTTTACAGGATTTGTCGATTAATCTGAATAATTAGGCTATACGTAATATCACGTTTCCAATATGGTTATACTTAGTTAAAGCAGGTATTTTAGGAGGGAATTTTTACGTATATTTGCCGGGTAAAAAACTAAGAGCTATAGAAAAGTTTTCATTATTGGCAGTCTTAAGGTTGGAAGTGGGTTAGATAAATTACGGGAGTGAGTGCATGCTGCGAGGCATGTATTTACGGGGAAACATGAAAGGCCTTGGATGTTTTTAATGAATGAAAACAACAGGAAATTTAATTATTTATTAATATGAATATGAGCGTGAAAAGAAACAGAAGTTTTTCTTCTAGCCGAGTGGCCTTTGCTGCATTAGGCTTATCGGTGTTGACTGCTTGTGGCGGTGGCCAGGGTGGTATGAAAATGGGTGACAATCAGTTTGCCGTAGAAGCTGTGAAGGCTACTTCCAGCAACCAGAGCGAACAGTATCCGGCAACAATTAAGGGTCTGCAGGACATCGAGGTCCGTCCTCAGGTATCTGGCTTAATTGTCAAGTTGTGTGTGGACGAAGGTGCTACTGTCCGTAAGGGACAAGCTTTGTTCCAGATTGATCCTACTCAATACAAGGCTGCATATGATCAGGCTGCTGCTTCTGTAAAATCAGCTAAAGCTAATCTGGAAACAATTACTGCTACAGAACGGAATAAGAAGATGTTGCACGATCAGAAGATTATCAGTGACTTTGAATATCAGACCGCTGTAAATAACCTGCTGACTGCAAAGGCAAATCTGGCACAGGCTGAGGCTGCATATACTGCTGCCAAGCAGAATCTGGACTTCTGTACAGTGAAAAGTCCTTCTGACGGTGTAATCGGTACATTCCCTTATCGTATCGGTGCTTTGGTGAGCCCGTCTATCTCTGAACCTTTGACAACTGTTTCTGAAATCGGTGACATGTATGTTTATTTCTCAATGACAGAAAAACAGTTGCTGGATTTGACTCGTGCCGGTGGTACATTGAAAGAACAGCTGGAAAAGATGCCGGCTGTGAAACTGCAGTTGGCCGATGGTACAATGTACGATGCTGAAGGTAAGATTGATGCTGTAAGTGGAGTTATTGATCAGACTACAGGTTCTGTAAGTATGCGTGCCATTTTCCCGAATAAGCAGAATATCCTGCGCAGTGGTGGTATGGCTAATGTTGTATTCCCTTATACAATGAGTGAAATCATCTTGATTCCTCAGACTGCTACACAGGAAATTCAGGATAAGAAATTTGTTTATGTATTGCAGCCTGACAGCACACTGAAGCATACTGAAATTCAGATTTCTAATCTGAACGACGGAAAGAACTACATTGTTACCGGTGGATTGAAAGAAGGAGATCAGATCGTTGTGGAAGGAGTTCAGACTTTGCAGGACGGACAGAAGATTACTCCTATTACGGTAGCTCAGAAAGAAGCAAAGTATCAGCAGGCCCTCCAGGATCAGCGTGATGGTAATATCCAGACTGCTTTTAATTGATGATAGTGTGAGGTGAACAATTTATTCGTATAATATTAGTAAGGAATAGAATGAAACTAGATAAATTTATTAACCGTCCGGTGCTGTCAACGGTAATTTCTATCTTGATAGTTATTCTGGGTGTGATTGGTCTGGCTACCCTGCCGGTTACACAATATCCGGACATTGCGCCTCCTACCGTTTCGGTAAGAGCTTCTTATACGGGTGCCAATGCGCAGACTGTATTGAATTCAGTAGTAGCCCCATTGGAAGACCAGATCAATGGTGTGGAAAACATGATGTATATCCAGTCTAGTGCATCAAACAATGGTTCTGCGGATATCAGTATATATTTTAATCAGGGAACAGATCCGGATATGGCTGCGGTTAACGTTCAGAATCGTGTTTCTATGGCGCAGGGTCTGTTGCCTGCCGAAGTAACCAAAGTCGGTGTTACCACCCAGAAACGTCAGAACTCCATGTTGTTGATCTTCTCTCTGTATGATGCTGAAGATAAGTATAACATTGAGTTTATTGAAAACTACGCAAAGATTAACCTGATTCCCGAGATTCAGCGTGTGAAGGGTGTGGGTGATGCCAACGTAATGGGAATGGATTATTCTATGCGTATCTGGCTGAAACCGGATGTTATGGCACAATATAACCTGGTACCGTCTGATATTTCCGGTGTATTGGCAGAACAGAACATCGAAGCCGCACCCGGACAATTCGGTGAACGTGGTAATCAGACGTTCCAATATACCATCCGTTATAAGGGACGTTTGCAGCAGACGGAAGAATTCGAAGACATCGTTATTAAAGCGTTGCCGAATGGAGAAGTTCTCCGTTTGGGAGATGTTGCCCGTATCGAGCTGGGACGTTTGGCCTATACCTTTAATAATACAGTAAACGGTCATAAGGCTGTAACCTGTATCGTATTCCAGATGGCAGGAACCAATGCAACTGAAACAATCAATAATTTGCTTGATGTTATCAGCAAGGCAGAAGAAAGCTTGCCGGCTGGTTTGAAGATTAACGTTGCACAAAATGCAAATGACTTCTTGTATGCATCTATCCATGAAGTTATCAAAACTTTGATCGAAGCATTTATCCTTGTGTTTATTGTGGTGTATGTCTTCTTGCAGGATATGCGCTCTACTTTGATTCCGGCAATTGCCATCCCGGTTGCCTTGATTGCTACATTCTTTGTTTTGAAGCTGATCGGCTTTAGTGTGAACTTGTTGACATTGTCAGCGATGGTGCTTGCCATTGCGATTGTGGTCGATGATGCCATCGTTGTGGTGGAAGGTGTACATGCGAAGTTGGATCAAGGATATAAATCTTCCCGGGAAGCTTCCATTGATGCCATGAGTGAACTGGGTGGAGCTCTGGTCTCTATTACACTGGTCATGATGTCAGTGTTTATTCCGGTAAGTTTCATGGGTGGTACGGCAGGTACGTTCTATCGTCAGTTTGGTATCACTATGGCTATTTCTATTGCATTCTCAGCTTTGAATGCGTTGACTTTGTCTCCGGCTTTGTGTGCCATTTTCTTGAAACCGCATGATTCTGAGCATAAGCCTAAGAAGATGAGTATGGTGGATCGTTTCCACGCTTCATTCAATGCAGCTTATGATTCTTTGCTGAAGAGTTACAAGAAACGTGTTGTATTCTTTATCCATAAGAAATGGTTATCAATGGGTCTGGTAGCAGCATCTATTGTTCTGCTTATGTTCTTCATGAAGATTACTCCTACAGGTATGGTTCCTAATGAAGATACAGGTACCATCATGGGTGCAGTGACACTGCCTCCTGGTACTTCACAGGAACGTGCGATGGAAGTTCTGGCAAAGGTAGATAGTTTGGTTGCCGCAGAGCCTGCTGTTGAATCCCGTACTATTATCTCCGGATATAGTTTTATCGGTGGTCAGGGACCTTCTTACGGTTCTGTCATTATCAAGTTGAAAGACTGGGAAGAACGTTCCATGATGCAGAACTCTGATATCATTTATGCAACCTTGTTTATGCGTGCACAGAAAGTGATTAAGGATGCACAGGTATTGTTCTTTGCTCCTCCGATGATCCCGGGATATTCTGTATCAAGTGATATTGAGTTGAATATGCAGGATAAGACAGGTGGTAGTCTGGATCACTTCTTTGAAGTTGTAAATAACTATAGAACAGCTTTGGAAGCACGTCCGGAAATTAACTCAGCAAGAACTACTTTCAACCCGAGCTTCCCGCAGTATCAGCTGGATATCGATGCAGCTGCCTGTAAAAAGGCGGGAATCAGCCCGAGCGACATCCTTTCTACCATGCAGGGATATTTCGGTGGTCTGTATGCATCTAACTTCAACCGTTTCGGTAAGATGTATCGTGTAATGATTCAGGCTGAACCCGATGCAACCAAGAATATGGAGTCTTTGAATCGAATCAAGGTTCGCAGTGGTAATGAAATGGCTCCTATTACTCAGTTTGTCAGCATGAAGAAAGTATATGGCCCGGATATCATCAACCGCTTTAACCTGTATACATCAATGAAGGTCATGGTGGCTCCGGCTTCAGGATATACATCAGGTCAGGCTTTGCAGGCTATTGCGGAAGTTGCCAAGGAAAACTTACCGACCGGATTTGGTTATGAATTGGGAGGTATGGCACGTGAAGAGGCTTCTACAAGTGGTAGTACGACAGGTCTTATCTTCGTTCTTTGTTTCGTATTTGTATACCTGTTGTTGAGTGCTCAGTATGAAAGTTACATTCTTCCGTTGGCTGTATTGCTTTCAGTACCGTTTGGTTTGATGGGTAGCTTCATTTTCGTCAATGGTTTTAGTGCCCTGGGAAGCATACCTGCTCTGAAGATGATTATCGGATCTATGTCCAATGACATTTACATGCAGATTGCCTTGATTATGTTGATGGGTCTGTTGGCTAAGAATGCGATTTTGATTGTTGAGTTCGCTTTTGACCGCCGTAAGCAGGGAATGAGTATATCCTGGGCAGCCGTATTGGGTGCTGCAGCTCGTTTGCGACCGATCTTGATGACCTCTCTTGCAATGATCGTCGGTTTGCTTCCGTTGATGTTTGCATTCGGTGTAGGTGCTCACGGTAACCGTACACTGGGATCTTCAGCCATCGGTGGTATGTTGATTGGTATGATTCTGCAGATCTTCATTGTTCCGGTATTGTTTGTAATCTTCCAGTGGTTGCAGGAAAAGGTTAAACCGATGGAATGGGATAGCTTGGACGAAAGTGAAGTGGAAGCAGAGATTGAACAGTATTCTCCTACTAAAAAATGATTAGACGAACATGAAGAAACAGATAATAGGAATGATGTGTCTGGCTGCTATGATGAGCAGTTGCCACATTTACAAATCATACGATCGTCCGGAAACGATAGATGCTTCAAGCATCTATCGTGATCCGGCATCAGCAACGGACACGCTGGCTGCTGATACGACCAATATGGGAAATCTGCCATGGAAGGATATTTTCCGCGATGCCAAGTTGCAAGCTTTGATCGAAGAAGGGCTGGCAAATAATGTGGACATGCAGGCAGCAGCTCTTCGTGTACAGGAAGCAAAGGTAATGTTGACATCTGCAAAGTTGTCTTATTTACCTTCCATCAACCTGGCTCCCCAGGGAACAGCTACCAGCATGGATGGCGGCACTTATGTAAAGGCTTATCAGTTGCCGGTTGCAGCAAGCTGGGAACTTGATTTCTTCGGAAAGATTCTGAATACCAAACGTGGCCAGAAAGTGGCATACGAACAAAGTAAGTATTCAGAGCAGGCCGTACGCTCTCAGATTATTTGTGGCATTGCCAATATGTATTACTCTTTGCTGATGCTTGACCGTCAGGTAGAGATTACGACTGAAACAGCTGCTATCTATAAGGAAAATGTCCGTGTCATGGAAGCTATGAAAATAGCTGGTATGACAACTGAAGCTGCCGTTGCCCAGATGCGTGCTGCCAGTCATCAGGTAGAAGCTTCGCTGATGGAGTTGAAACGTCAGGTTCGTGAAACTGAGAACTCTCTGTCTGTTCTGCTGGCAAAAGCTCCGCAGACGATCGACCGCAATACACTGGATGAACAGGTGATGCCGGAAGAACTGGCTGCCGGTGTTCCGATGCAGTTGCTTGAAAACCGTCCGGATGTGAAGATTGCAGAAATGACTCTGGCTTCGGCTTATTATACAACGAACTCTGCACGTGCTGCTTTCTATCCGGGACTGAACATTACGGCTACTGCCGGCTGGACAAACGGTTCAGGTATTTCTGTGGCAAATCCCGGACAGTTCATGCTGCAGGCACTGGCTTCTCTGGCTCAGCCGATTTTCAATCACGGCAAGCTGATTGCTAATTTGAAGGTATCCAAGGCAGAAGAAAAGATTGCCCAGATGAATTACCAGCAGACTATTCTGGAAGCAGGTAAGGAAGTGAGCGATGCTTTGTATCTGTTTGATACGCAGAATAAGAAACTGATCGAAGATCGTGGACAGGTTGAACAGCTGGATAAGGCAGTTACTTATACGAAAGCTTTGTTCCAGAGTGGAGATGCAACTTATCTGGAAATTCTGACCGCCCAGCAGAATCTGTTGAGCGCCCAGTTGAGTGAAGTTTCTGATAATTTCCAGCGCATGCAGGCTGTTATCAATCTGTACAGCGCATTGGGAGGCGGTAGAGAATAAGTAACCTTAAAAATATGTAACTATGATTAGTCCTTTGGCTTATGTAGATCCTTCTGCAAAGATCGGATCCAATGTAACGGTTCATCCGTTTGCCTATATCGACAAGAATGTCGAAATAGGCGATAATAATGTCATTATGCCCTATGCCAGCATTATGAGTGGTGCGCGTATAGGAAACGGAAATACGATTTATCAGGGAGCGGTGATTGCAGCCGTTCCTCAGGATTTTGCGTTTACGGGCGAAGAAACGATCGCACGTATCGGTAATGACAATGTGATTCGTGAGAATGCCGTGATTATTCGTGCCACACATGCCGGACATGAAACAAAGGTGGGTGATGGAAACTTTATCATGACGGGAGCACGTTTGTCGCATGATGTAGAAGTCGGTAACCGCTGTATTATCGGTAACGGCTCTCAGGTATCCGGTAACTGCCGGATTTATGACTGCGCGATTCTGACTTCAAATGTCCTGATGCAGGGTAATACCCGTTTGGGAAGTTACTCCATCGTGCAGGGAGGTTGCCGTTTTATCAAGGATATCCCTCCGTTTATTGTTGCTGCTCACGAGCCGATCGCTTTCTATAGCATCAATACGAAGGTGCTGGAGCATGCCGGTTTCTCAGAAACACTGATCAAACATATTGCTCAGGCTTATCGTATTCTTTACAAGGCCAATACATCGCAGCACGATGCTTTGCTCCGTATCAAGGAACAGATTCCTAACGGACCGGAGATCGAACAGATCATTGAGTTTGTACAGACTTCTCAGTTGGGAATTATCCATTAATAGCGGGTATGGAGACGTTAAGACGAAAGAGAAATGACAAGAAAAAGCTGAAAGAACAAATTGTGGAAACCGCAATGGAGGCTTTCACAAAGTTGGAAATCCGGTGTGTACGCATGGATGACATCGCTCTTTCCCTTTCCATCTCCAAACGCACTTTGTACGAACTGTTTCGTGACAAGGAAAATCTCTTGCTTGAAGGATTGCGTATGCAACAGCAGCAAGTGAATGAAGCAATGATTGAGGTTACCACCAGGACTGAAAATGTCCTGGAGGTAATCTTTGCTTTTTATAAAAGAAAGTTGTCAGAACTCTGTAACCTGAATCCTCAGTTCTTTCGGGATCTACGTAAATATCCCAAGGTGTTGGACTATATGCGTGAAGAACGGAAAAAATGTGATTCGGCAATTTTAAAGTATTTCAATAGGGGAGTAGAACAGGGAATCTTCCGTCCTGATATAAATTTTGATATCATCAATCAGGCAATGGTTATGCAGATGGACCTGCTGATCTATTCTGATATGCTCGAGAGTTATCCGCTTGTGGAGATTTATAGCGAGATAACCCTGCTGCATATGAGAGGCATCACGACGCGGAAAGGCTCTGAGATGGTCGATGCTTTTTTATGCCAAATGAAGGAAAAGCAGTTCGTTTAGAACGAAGTCCTCAAAAAACCGCTATCTTTGCATCGTTTTAGCGGTAAATCATGAAAAATAAAATAGTTGCTACGTTTCTTTTGACGCTTCTGGTCGTAGTTGGCCTAGAAGCCATGTATTTTCTTCCCAAGCTGTCGTTGGGAGGAAAACCTTTGCGAAGAGTAGATCTGCTGTCAGATGTACGTCCGGATAAGGTCGAACCTGCTCCGCTGGTTGCCGATTCGGATACACTGGTACTTCCGCCTCCGGTACGTCCTGCATTTGTTGATACATGCAAGACGGGGCTGACATGCATTGAAGACTATTCCGATTCGACGAAACGTGGCGGTCTCCGTTTCTTTTATGAAGCGTTGCTACAGAGACAGTCGCTCGGACGTCCTGTCCGCATTGCTTATTTCGGTGACTCTTTCATCGAGGCAGACATCCTGACCTCTGACCTGCGCAATATGTTGCAGAAACGTTTTGGCGGATGCGGGGTAGGATATGTGCAGGTGACTTCCCGTATCTCCGGTTACCGTCCCACGGTAGGTCATTCTTTCTCGGGATGGAACAGCCATTTCACGACCGATTCCATTGGCTTTGACCGCTCCCGTCAGGATATTTCCAACTCTTATTCACAGGCTTCTGCTGGAGCTTCTGTCACCTTGAAGGGGCAGCGCAAGTATACTTCCCTGCTGGATACCTGCCAGGTATCTACTTTCTATCTGCTGGCTCCCGATTCGGTGGTCTTGTCGGCTGAGGTAAACGGCCGGGAACCGGTGACTTATGCTCTGGCTGGTGACAGTGCATTGCAGGCCGTTTCCGTCAGAGGTAATATCGGAAGTGTTCGCTGGAAAGTGTTGAAGTCGGCTTCGAATGCCCTGTTTTATGGAGTGACGATGGATCCCGAGAGCGGAATCGTGGTCGATAATTTCAGTACGAGAGGCAGCAGCGGTCAGCAGCTGGGAAACATTCCGATGAAAATCTTGAGAGATTACAACCGTCTGCGTCCGTATGATCTGATTGTTCTTCAGTATGGACTGAATGTCGCTTTCGAAGGCGGAGTGAACTATTCTTATTATAAGAATCCGATGATTAAAGTGGTAGAATACCTGAGAAAAGCCTTTCCTCAGGCTTCGATTCTGATTGTCGGAGTGGGCGACCGTGAACATCGTGATGAAGACGGCAACTTGCGCACCATGCCGGGCGTGAAGAATCTGATCCGTTATCAGCAGGCCCTGGCCGCTGAAACACATACGGCCTTCTGGAACATGTATGAAGCAATGGGAGGAGAGGGAAGTATCGTTGATATGGTAAACAGCAAGCCTTCCATGGCCAATTATGATTATACGCACATTAATTTCCGGGGTGGCAAGCATCTGGCAGGCATCCTGTTTGAAACCCTGATGTACGGTATGGAGCAATATGAGAAACGCAAAGCCTATGAAACTGAGTAGTACCGGGATATGGAAGCTTTTCTGGATTGTCCTGCTGTGTCTGCCGGGCTGGAAGGAGATGCATGCACAAGATCCGCTTCCGGAGCAGCCGCCGCATGACAAGAATTCGGGGCCGGTGTATTCCAGCAGTGAGATGCAGAAGCTGATGCGTTTTGTGGAGGTCGAAGACCCCATGCCGGCATCGTTCAAGAATACACAGGAGAACCGGATTGATGATCCCACCGGTTCACTGAACGCGTTCTGGGAATCCCTGCAACGGCTGGACCGTCCTGTGCGGATTGTACACATCGGTGATTCGCACGTGCGAGGGCATGTTTTCCCTTATATTATGCGCAAGGCACTGGAAGCCGATTTCGGAAGTGAGGCCGTGGTTGATCAGCCGGTGACTTACCGTTCTTCGGGACTGGCTCAGGAAACGGGTGTTTCGGGTATCGTTTACCACATCATGGGCATAAACGGAGCGACATGTGCTTCTTTCTCTACCCCTGAAAATCTGCACGCTGTGGCAGGACTGGATCCCGATCTGATCATCGTGTCGTTTGGAACCAACGAGGCTCATGGAAGAAACTATTCTGCCGAAGAACACAGACGGCAGCTTACCGGCTTTTTTACGGAACTGAAAAACCGCTGTCCGCATGCTGCTTTTCTGCTGACCACTCCTCCGGGAGCTTATATGCGCAGCGGAAGACGGGGAAAAACCATCAACACCCGTACTCCCCGTGTGGTGGAAACGGAGAAACGTTTTGCCGCAGACAACGGGCTGGCACTCTGGGATCTTTATGACATTGCCGGAGGACAGGAACGGGCTTGCCGCAACTGGACGGCTGCTAATATGTTCCAGCGTGACCGGATTCATTTCACGCAAGAGGGTTATGTTTTGCAAGGATTATTATTACATGAAGCATTTATAAAGGCATACAACGATTATGTGGCAACTAAACTGGACTGATACAACTTTGATTGACTGGCACAAACTGGCTGAAGTGCTGACTTATGATCCCCGGCAGCCGATGATTTTCAACAGCGGAGTATTTCTGTTGCTCTTTCTGGGATTCAGCTTTGTCTATATGCTTTTGCAGAAACGGACAACGGCCCGTCTGCTGTTCGTCACACTGTTCTCTTATTATTTCTATTATAAGAGCAGCGGTGTTTATTTCTTTCTGCTGGGTACTGTAACGGTAACCGACTTCTGGCTGGCTCACGTCATGGACCGCACCCAGTCGCCGCTGAAGCGGAAAGGGCTTGTGGCAACCAGTCTGCTGGTCAACCTCGGTCTGCTCTGTTATTTCAAGTATACTAATTTCTTCTATGAGATGCTGGCTCCCTTGTGGGGAGGCGAATTCCATCCGCTGGACATATTCCTGCCGGTGGGCATTTCGTTCTTTACATTCCAGTCACTCAGTTATACCATTGATGTCTATCGTCGCGATCTCCGTCCGCTGGACAGTCTGCTGGACTATGCTTTTTATGTATCGTTCTTTCCGCAGCTTGTGGCAGGACCGATTGTGCGGGCCCGTGACTTTATTCCCCAGATCCGCCGTCCGCTGTACGTCAGTTCCGAGATGTTCGGACAGGGAATTTTCCTGATCGTCAGCGGTCTGTTCAAGAAAGCTGTGATTTCCGACTACATCAGTGTCAATTTCGTAGAACGAATCTTCGACAATCCCGGCCTGTATTCCGGTGTCGAAAACCTTTTCGGCGTTTATGGATATGCCCTGCAGATCTATTGCGATTTCTCCGGATACAGTGATATGGCCATCGGCATCGCCCTTCTGCTGGGATTCCGCTTCCCGATCAACTTCAATTCGCCCTATAAGTCTGACAGTGTGACCGACTTCTGGCACCGCTGGCATATTTCGCTTTCAACCTGGTTGCGCGATTACCTTTATATTTCGCTGGGAGGTAACCGCAAAGGGAAATTCCGTACCTATGTCAATCTGATTCTGACCATGCTGCTGGGCGGGCTCTGGCATGGTGCTTCGTGGAACTTCATTGTGTGGGGAGGACTTCATGGCGTGGCACTGGCCGTTCATAAGTTCTTCCGCAGTCTGCTGAAGCGTCCCAAGACGTACCGCAGTACGGGAATCCGTCGCTTCTTTGCGGTACTGATCACTTTCCATTTCGTATGCTTCTGCTGGATTTTCTTCCGTAATACCACATTCGAGGCTTCGCTGACAATGATCCGTCAGATCGGTACAGCCTTCCATCCGGAAGTATTCGTACAGCTCGTCACGGGCTACTGGAAAGTCTTTGCACTGATGGGAGTGGGCTATCTGCTTCACTGGTGTCCCGACCGCTGGCAGGATGCCTGCGGACGTCTGGTGGTCCGTACTCCGCTGGTCGGTCAGGCTCTTCTGCTCATTGCACTGATCTGGCTGGTCATTCAGGTAAAGAGCAGCGACATTCAGCCGTTTATTTATTTCCAGTTCTGATTTTCAATGGTTTCGGCGGCTCAGAAAAACGTCCCGACGTTTTATCTGATTCGCCGAATTCTTTTTCTGTAAACGCCGAAACGTTTTTTTAAAAGCCGGAGGGCTTTGCTGCACTATCCCGCAAGCTTCTGAAAAGCGCTGTCCGGATGCTTCTGCACGATGGAGCAGAGGTGACTGCACAATGCCTCTGCAACGACCGCACGATTGAGCTCCAACGACCGCACGATCGGGCTCTAACGACCGCATAATCCGGCCCCAACGACCGCACGATTTCCGGCCGTCATGCGGACAGAAAAACGGATGACCCCGGTTCCCCTTGCCCGAAGGCAGAAAGAGACTGAGGTCATCCGTCAGAAGAGCTTCCGTATCAGGAAGTTCCCGAAGAGAAACCGGCTGTCTGATTACCGGTTCTTATACATATTCTCGTAATAATTCTGATAGTCACCGCTTGTTACGCTGTTCACCCATTCCTGATTGTTCAGATACCAGATGATGGTCTTCACGATACCGTCTTCGAACTTGGTTTCCGGATACCAGCCCAGTTCGTTGGTAATCTTTGTCGGGTCGATGGCATAACGCTGGTCGTGTCCCAGACGGTCTTTGACGAAAGTGATCAGTGAATCGTTGATCCAGTCGATACTGATATTGCCGTTGGCGTCCAGTTCCTTTTTCTTCAGCACCTTGCGGTAAGCAGGTTCTTCCGTCATCAGTCGCCGGATGGTCTCGATGGTCAGTTTCACGATCTCGATGTTCTGTTTTTCGTTGTGTCCGCCCACGTTGTAGATTTCTCCGTTGCGTCCTTTGCGTACCACCAGATCGATGGCTTTGCAGTGATCTTCCACATACAGCCAGTCGCGGACATTCGATCCGTTGCCATATACGGGGAGACGCTTGCCTTCAAGGATATTCTTGATGATCAGCGGAATCAGTTTTTCGGGGAAATGATAGGGGCCGTAGTTGTTCGAACAGCGTGTGATGGTTACCGGCATCTTGTACGTATCGCGGTAAGCGGTAACGATAAGGTCAGCACTGGTCTTGGATGCGCTGTACGGACTGTGCGGGCAGAGAGGGGTTTCTTCGGTGAAGTAACCTTCAGGGCCCAGTGAGCCATATACTTCATCGGTGGAAACCTGACGGAAACGGACATCCTTTCTCCAGGTAGGATAGCCGAACTCATCTTTTCCTGTTACCCAGGCACGGCGGGCTGCGTCCAGCAGGTTTTGTGTACCCAGAATGTTAGTTTGCAGGAAAAGCTGCGGGTTGTCGATGCTGCGGTCCACATGGCTTTCGGCTGCGAAGTTCACGATATAGTCGAACTTGTAATCCGCGAACAGCTGATCGGCCAGACTGCGGTCGCAAATATTACCTTTTACGAAGTAGCAGCGTTCGTTGTCGATATCTTTGGAGATAGTGGCCAGATTGCCTGCATACGTCAGGGCGTCAAGCACTACTACCCGGATGTCGTCGTGTTTGGCCAGGATGTATTTCAGATAATTGGCACCGATAAATCCGGCTGCTCCTGTGACTAGATAAGTTTTCATATTTGTTTGTTCTGTTTTGCCTGCAAATTTCGGAAAGATTTTCTGAAGCGACAAGCATTTTTTCAGTTTTTACTTGTTGAGTTCTATAACCTCCAGGTCTGAAAATTTTCCGTCCTCAATAGTGAAACGGATCAGGGTACGTACCTGGTGAAAGCCATATTTTCCTGCTGCCCCCGGATTGATGTGCAGCAGTCCCAGCCGGTTGTCATATTTTACTTTCAGGATATGGGAATGTCCGCTGATGAAAAGGGTCGGGGGATTGGTACGCAGAAGGTCGCGTACCGAGGGATCGTAACGTCCGGGATAGCCTCCGATATGCTTCATCAGTACGTCGGCTCCTTCGATGGTGAAGCGTTGTATTTCGGGAAAGCGCAGGCGGAGATCCTGTCCGTCAATGTTTCCGTAGACGGCTCTCAGCGGGCGGAAAGCCTGCAGCCGTTCTGCGATGTCGGGTGAGCCGATGTCTCCGGCGTGCCAGATTTCGTCGCATGGCTCGAAATAATTCAGATAACGTTCATCCCAGTATCCGTGGGTGTCTGACAAAAGTCCGATTCTTATCATGTTTTTCTTTGTTTTCTCGGACAAAGATACTATTTTTGAGGAAACCTTGGAACGTGAAAGTATATGGAAAACCTATACAGATATTTCGACCGCGACATCAGCTGGCTTTCGTTCAACTATCGCGTGTTGCTTGAGGCAGACAATGATTCGCTTCCCCTTTATGAGCGGATCAATTTCATTGCCATTTATTCGTCAAACCTGGAAGAGTTCTATAAAGTACGTGTGGCAGAACATAAGGCTGTAGCTTCGGGAGGCAAGAGCGACGGTATGTCGGTTGATGAGGCCCGCCGCCTGATTCATGAAATCAAGGAGCGTGTGAATGCCCAGCTGGACGACCGCGTGCGGATTTACGAACAGAAGATTCTGCCTGCCCTCCGGGCCAATCATATTATCTTTTATCAGGGCCGTCAGGAGGTGGAGCCTTTCCATAAAGAGTTTATCTCCCGTTTCTTCCGTGAGGAACTTTTCCCATATCTACAGCCTGTCAAAGTGGAACAGGGAAAGGTGCGTATGTTTCTGCGTGACAAACGCTTTTATCTGGCTGTCCGGTTGCGCAGCCGTGACACGGGAGAAAGGGCGTTCTATATTCTGAAGATCCCCCACAGCAAAGTCCCCCGTTTTGTGGTACTTCCGCCGAAGGACGGCAATTATTACCTGATGTTTCTGGAAGACATTATCAAGATGAATCTGAATGAAATATTTACAGGTTACGAGGAGGAATGCAGCTATTGCTGTAAGATTTCGCGTGATGCCGATGTATTTGTTGACGATGTTCCTCCTGAAAATATGGTGGAACAGCTGAAGGAGAAGGTCAAGAAACGCAAGATCGGAGCGATCTGCCGTTTTGTGTATGACCGCAAGATGCCGGACGATTTTCTGGACTTTCTGGTGGAAGCGTTCGGAATCAACCGCGAGGAACTGGTTCCGGGTGACAAACACCTGAATCTGGAAGATCTTTCTTCGCTTCCTAACCCCAGCCCGGTCAATCTTTCTTTGTCGAAGCCGGTTCCCATGCGCCTGCCGGGGCTTGACGGAAAGCATTTCATGTATCGCCGCATTGCTCAGCGGGATCTGCTACTTTATTACCCTTATTACAGTTTCGATCATTTCATCCGTTTCCTTTATGAAGCGGTACACGATTCTCAGTGCCGTGAGATTATGATTACGCAATACCGCGTGGCCGAGCATTCGGAGGTGATCGGTGCACTGATTGCCGCAGCGCAGAACGGAAAGCGCGTGACGGTGTTTGTGGAACTGAAGGCTCGCTTTGACGAGGAGAACAACCTGGCAACCGCCGAACTGATGCGCAAGGCCGGCATTCATATTATCTTCAGTATTCCGGGTCTGAAGGTGCATGCAAAGGTGGCATTGGTGCTTCGGGCCGACAGAAACGGAAAGCCTTTGCGCAGCTATGCTTATGTAAGCACGGGTAATTTCAATGAGAAGACAGCCAGGATTTATTCGGATATTGCACTCTTCACTTGCAATCCGGCCATTGTGGAAGACATGCGTACGCTGTTTGGTGTCTTGAAACGGGAAGTGGAAACTCCGGTGTTCAAGCGTCTGCTGGTGGCCCGCTTCAACCTGCTGCCGGAACTTCGCCGCATGATCCATCATGAAATTCAGCTGGCACGCAGTGGCAAAGAAGGACGCATAATCTTGAAGATGAATGCTCTGCAGGATGAAGCCATGATTGATGAACTTTACCGGGCAAGCGAAGCCGGGGTTCAGATTGACCTGATAGTGCGCGGTATCTGCTGCCTGATTCCGGGTGAATCATTCAGCCGGAATATCCGGGTGACACGTATTGTGGACAGTTTCCTGGAACATGCACGCGTGTGGTATTTCGGTAACGGAGGAAATCCGAAACTTTTCCTGGGTTCTCCTGACTGGATGAAGCGGAATCTGTACCGGCGCATTGAGGCTGTGACACCTGTAACGGACAAGCGGCTGAAGCAGGAACTGACGGACATGCTTGAACTGCAACTTCGGGCGGACTGGAATGCCTGCTGGGTAGATAATCAGTTGAATAATGTTTTCAAGCGGCCGGGACATGAAGGAAGTATCCGTGCCCAATATGAATTTTACCGTTATCTGCAGGAACGTTACATGAAGCCGGGTGTGGAAAATGGGGATTCCACAGCTCCGGTTGTGTAATATTTCCACAATATACAGGTGGGGGCTTATTTTTAACTGGTTAATAATCAGATGCCTTTTGCAAGGGACATATTTGGCATGCCCCTTGCATCATTCATAACGATAGGTTTTAATAATTAAAAGTTCAAGTGTTATGAAAAAGGTATTAGTTTTATTCTTAGGTATGGTAATGAGTGCTTCAATGATGTGGGCAGACAATGCTCCCAAGAAAGTGGAAAAATCAACAGAAGATAAACCGCAGACGGTGTATGTGGAAGTTTATCTGAATGATTTGTCAGGGGAAGTACTCGACCGGCTGGCGCAGGAAGGTGCTCTGCTGAAACAGGCTTTTATGACTTATAGTCCGGATGGCAGCCGTCTCTATAAAGTGATTGTTTTGTCAAGTGATCTGAAAGAAAAAGTAATGTATCTGACGGAAGATGGAAGAGTGGTCGGTTGACAGACTCCGTCATTCCCGACAGAAAATTGTGCCGGAAAGCACCACAGGACCGGAATCACCTTTGAAAAGTTTATGGTTTTTGGATGATTGATTGAAAATGATTCCGGTCCCTGTGTTTGCTGAAAGCAGTGTAATATCTAGTCCAGATGGAGTTTTAATTTGACAAAGTTCTTGATAAACTCCACGGTTCCGTCAATTCCCAACACTGAGGAATCAATACACAGATGATAGGTGGCAGCTGCTCCCCATGTCTTGTAACTGTAATAATTATAATAGGAGGAGCGTTTCTTGTCAGCCTTTTCCATCAGTTCTTCTGCATCCTCGCTGCTGATGTTGTGAAGCTTCATCAGACGTTCGATTCGTGCTTCCGGTGAGGCCGATACGAATACGTTGGCACATCGCGGGTGGTCACGCAGGATATAGTCTGCACATCGTCCTACAAACAGGCAGGACTGTTTCTCTGCCAGATGGCGTATGACATCACTCTGTATTTTAAACAGCGAATCATTGCTCAGGTATGAATTATAGGGATAGGCTCCTTCTGTGATAAAAGGAAAACGGGATCCGAACAGTCCTCCCAATATGCTTTGTGAGGCTTTTTCGTCCGCCTTCTCAAAAAACTCTCTGCACAGTCCGCTTTCTTCGGAAGCCAGATTAATCAGTTCCTTGTCATAAAAGGCAATGCCCAGCTGCTGAGCCAGCTTTTCTCCGATTTCTTTTCCGCCGCTTCCTAGCTGACGTCCCAGATTAATGACATAATGTTCACTCATAGTGTATCTTGTTTGGTTCTGTCGGAACAAAAATAAAAATTTTATTTAAGCTTCGCAAATAAAAAAAGATACTTCTTGAGGCTTATTGCTGTTGGGCTGCGTGATGGCGCTTGAAGGTCTGGAACTGTTTATAGAGCATAACTCCCGCAATCAGACTGGCAAGTGCATCTGAAATCGGCATGCTGAACCAGATTCCCTTGGCTCCCCAGAAAAGAGGAAGAATGAGCAGGCAGGGAATCAGGATAAGTACCTGACGGCTTAAAGACAGGATAATGGCTTTCTTGGCCATTCCGATGCTCTGGAAAAAGTTGGAAGTTACCATCTGGAAGCCGATAATGGGAAAGAACATGACGACTACCCGGAGTCCGTCGGCTGATAAATCGATCAGATGACGGTCGGTAGTGAAGGCTGAAACGGCCAGTTCCGGAATAAGTTCTCCGACCAGAAAGCCCGAGGTTGTGACAATCGTGGCAGCTATAACCGTGAGTTGCATGACCCGGTTGACCCGGTGATACTGCTGGGCGCCGAAGTTATAGCCGGCAATGGGCTGCATACCCTGGTTCAGTCCCATCACAATCATGACGAAGAGATATACGATGCGGTTAACGATACCGAAGGCACCGATGGCCAGGTCACCGTCATACAGTTTAAGGCCTTTATTGATCAGGATGACAATAAAGCAGGAAGCCATGTTCATCAGGAACGGAGCCATACCGATGCCGATGATATTTTCTACCAGTACGCCTTTGAGACGATAAATGCCTTTTTGAAAGTGCAGAAGCTCTTCCTTGTTGCAGAAGATGCGGATGAGCCAGCAGAGTGAAATGATCTGTGCCAGAATGGTTGCTACGGCGGCTCCCCGGATTCCCATATCGAAGGTGTAGATGAAAAGCGGGTCGAGTATCGTGTTGATGACAACTGTCAGAATGGTAGCGATCATGGCTTTTTGCGGATGACCGGCTGAACGGAGTACAGAATTCAGTCCCAGGTACATGTGAGTGACTACATTTCCCAGCAAAATCGTGATCATATAGTCGCGTGCATAAGGTATAGTGGCCTCGCTGGCTCCGAAGAAATAAAGGATCGGATCCAGAAAGAGCAGGGTGATGACGGTAAATATCACTCCAATGATGACGTTGAGCGAAACTACATTTCCAAGGATCTGCTGGGCCGTGAGGTAGTCTTTCTGTCCCAGCTTGACTGAAATTAAAGTGGAAGCTCCTACGCCGACCAGTGAACCAAAGGCTGCAGCCAGGTTCATGAGCGGAAAGGTAATAGCCAGACCGGAAATAGCCAGAGGACCAACTCCGTGACCGATAAAAATACTGTCCACCATGTTGTAGAGAGAAGAAGCCGTCATGGCGATGATGGCCGGTACGGCATATTGTACCAATAGTTTTCTGATGTTCTCTGTTCCTAATTCCGCAGCATTTCCTTTTTGTGCCATAATATTCTTTAATTCTTGCTTTTAAGTCTTCCGTTATCCTAAAAATATTGCTGCAAAGGTACGCAATTTTTCTGCATTCGGGAAAAGTTTGTCTATCTTTGTCGTCTGAAAAATAAATAGGATCAAGATTGATCGGATTGGTGAAAGTTTAAAAACAGTATGATGATGAATTGCGTTAAATTAGGAGTTTTGGCAGGTTTATTGCTGGGAAGTCTGGCTTTGCCTGCGCAGAAAAGTTATAAATTCCGGGTGCAGCTGACAGACAAGCAGTCTACAACCTATTCGCTGGATAAGCCTGAAGAGTTCCTTTCTGAACGGGCTGTGCAGCGCAGAGTGCGGCAGGGGATTGCGGTTGATTCTACGGACTTGCCTGTATGCCGGGAGTATATTGAAAAACTGGAAGCCTGTGGAGCGCGCTTCCTTTCAGCCAGCAAATGGAATAATACCGTGCTGATGCAGGCTGAAGATGAAAATATGGCCGGCCGTTTCCGTCAGCTTTCCTTTGTAAAGGAGGTAAAGAAAGTATGGACTTCTCCTGATTCGATACCTGCACGGGATAAGGACCGGAAGAAACAGGTCAGAAATAAATGGAACCGGACGGATGATTTTTATGGAGCAGGTGCGGAACAGATCCGGATGCATCATGGCGACAGTCTGCATCTGGCCGGATTCAAGGGAAAAGGCATGCAGATTGCGGTTATTGATGCCGGTTTCTTCAATGTGGACGAAATCAGGTTTTTCCGGAAAATGAATCTGCTTGGAGTCCGTGATTTTGTGAATCCGGCTTCGGATATTTATGAAGAGCACAGTCATGGCTTGTCTGTTCTTTCCTGTATGGCGACCAATGAACCTCATGTAATGGTCGGTACGGCTCCGGAAGCAGCTTACTGGTTGCTCCGCAGCGAAGACAATGATACGGAACAGCCTGTAGAGGAGGACAACTGGGCAGCAGCCATAGAGTTTGCCGACAGTGTTGGAGTGGATGTCGTGAACACTTCTTTGGGATATTATGCTTTTGATGATTCAACGTTCAATTATCGTTACCGGGATCTGGATGGACGGACTTCACTGATGGCTTTATCGGCTGCACATGCTGCGGACAAAGGAATGCTGGTGGTATGCAGTGCCGGAAATTCAGGAGCAGGAACATGGAAAAAGATTACTCCTCCGGCTGATGCGGAAAATGTGATCACTGTAGGAGCTATTGACCGGAAAAGAATGAATGCCACTTTCTCTTCTTTGGGATATACTGCCGATGGAAGAGTAAAACCGGATGTTATGGCAGTAGGTCTGAGATCGAGTGTCGTTGGAACAGATGGTGGAGTATCCTTTGCAAATGGAACCTCTTTTGCTTCTCCGATCTTCTGTGGTCTGGCAACATGTTTGTGGCAAGCTTGTCCCTGGCTGTCTGTCCGTCAGTTGATTGAGGTCATTCATCAGTCAGGCGACCGGGCGCAATATCCGGACAATATCTTTGGTTATGGTGTGTCGGATGTCTGGAAGGCTTATCATTTAGGCCTGAAATTGAAAGACAAGAAATAAATTCACCATGCAACAGTTGGCATTATCGTTGGTTGAACTGAATGGACTGGTACGCCAGAGCATTCGGACTTGTCTGCCTGATGAATATTGGGTACAGGCAGAACTGAGTGATGTGCGGGCCAATTATTCAGGACACTGTTATCTGGAGTTTGTGCAGAAGGACCCGAAGAGCAATGCGCTTCTGGCGAAGGCCAGAGGGATTATCTGGAGTAATGTCTATATGCGGTTGAGGCCTTATTTTGAGCGTGAAACTGGTCAGGCGTTTGTCTCCGGGATCAAAGTGCTGGTGAAGGTTACGGTTGATTTTCATGAACTTTACGGCTATTCTCTGACTGTAGTGGATATTGATCCTACTTATACTTTGGGAGACATGGCCCGTCGTCGGCGGGAGATTCTGAAGCGTCTGGAGGACGAAGGAGTGCTGACGTTGAATAAGGAACTGGATTTTCCGTATCTGACGCAGCGGATTGCCGTTATTTCTTCGGCAACGGCTGCCGGTTATGGGGACTTCTGCAATCAGTTGTTCCATAATGCATGGGGCTTTGTCTTTTATGTCCGTTTGTTCCCGGCTATCATGCAGGGAGACAAGGTGGAAGAGACCATTATCCGTGCTTTGGAGCAGATCTATCAGGAAATAGATCACTGGGATGCCGTGGTTATCATTCGTGGAGGAGGAGCGACATCCGATTTGTCCGGATTCGATACGTATGAACTGGCAGCTCATTGTGCACAGTTTCCGTTACCGGTCATTACGGGAATCGGTCATGAACGGGACGATACGGTGCTTGATATGGTCTCTCATACACGGGTTAAGACTCCGACTGCTGCTGCTGAATTTCTGATCTCCCGTATGCGGGAAGTGGCAGAGGAACTGGAAAGTTACAGGGAACAGATCCGTCAGGGAGTGCCGGAACGATTGGAACGGGAAAAGGAACGTCTGGATCGCTGGGTGAGCCGGATTCCGGGAAAGGTCCTGATGCGTCTGCAGGCTGAGCAGTTTCGTCAGGAGAATCTGGCCCGGCGAATGCAGATGGCATGGCAGACAAGACTGGTGCATGAGCAATACCGGCTGCAGCTGTCACAGCGTTTGACACAGGCTGTGACGGCCCGTTTGCAGAAAGAAGAACATCGGCTGGAACTGCTGGAACAGCAGGTTAAGGCTGCTTCACCGGAGGTGTTGCTGAAAAAAGGATATAGTATTACGTTGAAGAACGGCAAGGCTGTGACGGATGCGTCTGAGCTGCAACCGGGTGATGAGGTACAGACACGACTGGCAAAAGGAACAGTCAACAGCAGAATTTTAAAAATCGAAAATTAAAGATATGGCAGCAAAGAAAGAAACTTATGCGGAGGCTATCAAACGTCTGGAAGGAATTGTAGCCCGGATTGAAAGCAATGAACTGGATATTGACCAGTTGGGTGAGCTGTCTCTTATACACATCTGACGCTGCCG
>ENA-OZFV01000166-OZFV01000166.1-human-gut-metagenome-genome-assembly--contig:-NODE-166-length-39631-cov-7.672908_pt1 | contig 39631 bp, 30 predicted proteins | sample MGYA00245110_ERZ653645 | MGnify/ENA primary metagenome ERZ653645 (study PRJEB26926, sample SAMN06165144) | human gut metagenome | biome: ENVO:00009003; feature: ENVO:2100002; material: ENVO:00002003... | reverse complement strand
GATCTACACGCGTAAGATCGTCGGCAGCGTCAGATGTGTATAAGAGACAGACTTCAAGCATCAGGAGCCCTGACCGCCCGCACAAGGCCCGGCATTGCCCCGAAACAAACGCTTAAAAACCTTATCATACGATGTGGAAAGACGCATTCAACTCAACGCTTTCGCTTTTCGGCCACCGCAACTGGATTGTGATTGCCGACAAAGCTTACCCGCAACAGAAGGGTGAAGGCATCCTCACGCTCGACAGCGGCGAAGACCTCCCCGAAGTGCTCGACTACGTGCTGGCCGCCGTCAAGGCCGCGCCACACGTCCGGCCCAAGGTGTACACCGACCTGGAGCTCCGCTACATGGACAACAGCATCCGGCCCGGCGCAGAAGAACTGCGCGAGCGCATCTACCAGACCATCGGCCGCCACGTGCAGGGGCCGCTGCAATGCCTGCACCACGAAAAGGAACTGTTCCCCAAATTCCGGAGCGTGGCCGAAAACTTCTCCATCCTCGTCATCAAGACGGAATGCACGGTGCCCTATTCGTCCGTGTTCCTCGAACTCGACTGCGGCTACTGGAGCGAAGAGCAGGAGCGGCAGCTGCGCAGCAAGATGGGCGAATAACCGCCCGCCGGCCCGGCGCGCCACCTTCCGCAACCACAACAATACGGGCAGCAACGGCAATTTCCCCGAACGAAGGGAAAGCCCGTTGCTGCCCGCATTGCATTCCTGCCCGCCGGGGCAGGAGAGGGGAGCGCGCCCGTCAGAAGCGGTGCTTCACGTCGCGCTCCTCGTCAAAGTCGGTATGTTCAAACGTATTGTTCTCTATTTTCACGTTCACCACACGGTCGAAGAGGAAGCGGTGGCGGTTCCAGTGGAAGGGCGGGAAGTCGTGGTTCTGAACCACCGTATTCCGGCGGAAGGTCAGTCCGTCGAGCGACTTGGCATAGACCAGCGGCTGGTCAAAGGTTTCAAACACATTGTCCTCAATGACAACCCCCTTGCCGTTGCCCCCGTGGAAATACTGCTTCTGCTCCTTGAGCTGCGGGATTTCGGGATAGATGGAAATGACGCCGTCGGTAAACTGGAACATATTGGTCAGCGCATTGACGAAACGGTTCTTGCGGATAATCACTTCGCGGCAGGCTCCCGTCTCATACCAGCCGTTGCAGTCGCCACAGAGCAGAATGGCCGTGCCCGACGTGTGGTCGAACAGGTTGTGCTCCACCACCGTGCGGCGGGGCGTGCTGAAGAGAGTGCCGCGGGCGCGGTTGTTGCGGATAACGTTGTCGGCAAAGTAGACTTCGGGCGTCCACTCCAGGTTTTCAATGCCATAGTTGCCGTCGGCCACATCGGCGGGCACCGGCTTTTCAAAACGGATGCGGAACTCCTTGCAGCCGGAAAAGCGCGCCAGGTCGCCCTCCAGCCCCACCGTGCTCTTCGCCCGGGCTTCGCCGTAAGGCTCGATGCGCTCGATGCGGTTGCCGCCGGCCACCTCCATCGTGTTCGAGCGCACCAGCTGCACCTCGTCGCCCTCGCCGCCCCAATAGAAGCCATAGGACTGGCCGTGCATGTAGCGGCCCACCACGGTGTGGTCGTCCAGACGTTCCACCACACGCAGATAGGTGCCGTGCACGTTGATGGCATCGTCCATCATGCCTTCATAGAGCCCGCCCACCGAAGAAATGCGGCCCTTGCAGCCGGAGAAGTGGGTGGCATCGGCCTGCGTGGTGAAGTAGCGGTTGGTGCCCTCGCGCAGCGCCACATTGAAATGGTCGAGCGCAATGTCCTCGCACACCTGTGCCAGGAGCCCCATACCTTCGGCGTAGTGCACCGTGACGTTCGTCAGCCGTGTGTCCTCACAGTCGTAGAGGAAAACGCCCGGAGTGGGGCGCGAATAGGGCCGCATCGCAATCACCGTGCCCGGCACCAGGCGGGCATCCTTCCAGGGTGCCTTCATCACGTAGGGTTCCACCTCGGTCAGCCCCTTGACGCCCAGGCCGATGTCGCTCGTCCGATAGACCAGATGGCGGGTCTTGCCGTCGAAGGCAATGCCCCAGGCCGGCGTGAGCTCCCAGCCTTCGCCCCAGACGACGAGCCGCCCGTCGCGCAGGTCATAGTTCACCTCCTTTTCGAGCCGGTAGGTGATTTCGCCCTTCGCCGTGTCGTTTGCCAGCACCACCGCCTGCGAAATCTGCGGCTTGCGGCTGTCGATGGAAAGATTCATCACGCGGCTGTTCTCGCAGCCCACCATCGAGAGGGGAATCATGCGGCCGTGCGTATAGATATTGGCCCCCTGGCCGTCGAGCGTGAAGTTGTCCATATCCTCCAGAGCGATGGCCACGCTCTTGGGGTTGTCCTGGTCGTGGTTGGAGATGTAATACTCCCGTTTGGCGGCGTTTTCGGGATGGAAATCATAGTTGCCCTTGCCCAGCACCAGACGCACCGGCCGCGAGCCGCATTCGCGCTTGATTTGCTCCAGCGCCTTCACCATCAGCGGAGCCGCGTCAATGGTGGAATCGGGCAGGATGCCGAACTGGGCGGCGTAATACACTTTTTCCCCACAGGAAGAAAACATCAGTATGGCCGAAGCGGCCACGGACAGGAAAATTCGGTTTTTCATTCTAAACGTATTATGGATTTGACAGGAGATGTAATCTAAATAACCATACGAGAACAGGAAACGGCCAGTCTGAGCGAGCGTCTGTTTCCTCTCCGGCAGATACGCAACCCGTCCTCTCTCTACATCATTCGGGTGCAAAGATAGTGAAAGGCGAGCGCCGTGCCAAAGCGAAAACGAAGTTTTCAGATGAGGCACGGCCGAGCCGCAGCCTATCTTATGAAAAGATAGTGAAAGGCGAGCGCCGCGCCAAAGCGAAAACGAAGTTTTCAGATGGGGCACGGCCGAGCCGCATCCTTGAAAAATCACCCCGTCCGACAGTCAGTACTTTAGGAAAAACAGTCAGTACGATAGAAATTTCTGTCAGTACTTTAGAAAAAACACTCAGTACTTTTGTTTTCCGGCCTCCCTTTACTCGCCCCAGGCACCACGGTCGAGATTGCGGTAGCCCACCGCCTCGGCCACATGACGGGCCCCCACCTGCGCGGCGCCGTCGAGGTCGGCAATGGTGCGTGCCACCTTCAGGATGCGCTCATAGGCACGGGCCGAAAGGTCGAGCGCCCGCATGGCCCGCGACAGGCGGTCGGCCCCCTCGGCATCGGGGCGGGCAAACTCTTCCAGCTGACGGGCCGACATCTGGGCATTGCAGTGCACGCCCGGCAATTCGCGGAAACGCTCGCTCTGCACCGCCCGCGCCCGCACCACCCGTTCGCGGATGGCGGCGCTGCTCTCGCCGGCCGGCGCCTGGGCCAGCTCCTCCAGCGGCACGGGCGTCACCTCCACCTGGAGGTCGATGCGGTCGAGCAGCGGACCACTGATGCGGTTCATGTAGCGCTGTATCTGGCCCGGACTGCACACGCAGGCGTGCGTCGGGTGGTTGTAATACCCGCAAGGGCAGGGATTCATCGAAGCCACCAGCATGAAGGAGCAAGGCAGCGTGGCCGTATATTTGGCCCGGGAGATGGTGATTTCGCGGTCCTCCAGCGGCTGCCGCAACGTTTCGAGGGCAGAACGGCTGAACTCGGGCAATTCGTCAAGGAAGAGGACGCCGTTGTGGGCCAGCGAGATTTCGCCGGGCTGGAAGTTGATGCCGCCGCCAATGAGGGCCACGTCGCTGATGGTGTGGTGCGGACTGCGGAAAGGACGGCGGGCAATGAGCGACACGTCGCGCTCGAGCTTGCCGGCCACGGAATGAATCTGCGTCGTCTCCAGGCTCTCGGCCAGCGTCAGCTGGGGCAGAATGGAGGGCAGCCGCTTGGCCATCATGCTCTTGCCGCAACCGGGACTGCCGATAAGCAGGATGTTGTGACCGCCGGCCGCGGCCACCTCGAAGGCGCGCTTCACGTTTTCCTGCCCCTTGACATCGGAAAAATCATAGGGGAAGGACGACTGCGCGGCATAAAACTCCTCGCGTGTGTGCACCTCGGTGGGCTGCAGCACGGGCACGCCGTTGAGCAGGTCGGTCACATCGGTGAGCCGCTCCGCGCCATAGACCTTCAGACGGTTGACCACAGCCGCCTCGCGCACATTGTCAACCGGCACCACCAGGCATTCGTAGCCCAGCTCGCGGGCCTTGATGGCAATGGGCAGCGCCCCGCGCACGGGCCGCAACGTCCCGTCGAGTCCCAGCTCGCCCACCAGCAGGCAGCGGTCCAGGCGGTCGGCCGGCACCAGTCCGCCTGCCGCCAGCAGCCCGACGGCCAGCGGCAGGTCGTAGCCTGAACCCTCCTTGCGCACATCGGCCGGAGCAAAGTTGACCGTGGTTTTCGACTGCCGCAGACGGAAACCGGAATTGAGCAACGCCCCTTCCACACGGGTGCGGCTCTCGCGCACGGCGCTGTCGGGGAGGCCCACCATGAAGAATTCGTTGCCGGGCACAGTGTTCACCTCAATATGCACAGGCAGCACGGTAAGGCCATTTACGGCCGCTGTATGAATCTTGACTAACATAACTGAAGAAATAGGCTAAAACAAGGGAAAACGGAACGGAAAACCGAAGGAAACGGGCCGGACGGCGGTTTTTCCCCACGCCGGAACAACAAGGGAAAGGTTTATGGAAAAAGGGAAAGTGCCGGACGGCCCCAGCCGCACCGGCACACCACCCGTTTATTTTTTATCCAGCCAGTCGGCCAGCGTACGGTCGAGCGCATCCATCGGCACATCGCGCTTGATGATAATGCCTTTTTCGTCCACCAGCAGGTTGCCGGAAACATAGCGCACGCCCAGAGTGCGGGCCAGGGGCGAAGAAAATCCCCGTTCCTCGCATACGGAAGGACTCCTGAGGACCTGCTGCTTCAGACGTACCTCGGTGGTGCGCTTCTCGTAGTCTATGGAAACCGTCAGAATCTGCAAACGGTTGATGTAATGACTTTCGTAATAAGCTATCCGCTTGACCAGATTGAAACTCTCACTGCTCCAGGGCGCCCAGAACACCACCAGCAAGGGTTTCCCCTCGAAATCGCTGCGGCGGATGGTGTCGCCCTTGAGGGTAACGGCCTCGAAATCGGGCAGCCGCGACCCTACAGCCGTTCCCAGCTGCGAACGCAGCATGCCGTCCATCTCCTCGATGGCACGGTTGTCCGGCTGCGCCGCCCGCAACGTGTCGAGCAGGGGTTGCATGAGCACGGCATCGCGATTCTTCATCTGTCCGAAATAGCTCTTGAACACGGCCCAGGCCGACAGGCGCGCGGGATAATCGCGGATGAACTGGGCCGCAGCCATACTGAGTTCCTTGGCCGGCTTCCCGGCATTTTCAATGCGGAACTTCGACAGCAGTTCGTTCTCCTCGCTGCCGGAAATGTCGACGCTCTTCAGTTTGGACGATTCGCCCCGCAACTTGAGCTTGCGGCCAGGTTCGGCCACAAAGTGGGTGCGCGAATAATTGGGATAGAGCAGGGTGAGCACCATCGGACCGGGCAGTTCGCGCTCATACTTGAAGCGCCCGTCGAGCACGCGCACCGTGTCGATGCCGGGCAGCAGACCTTCGTCATTGTAAATATAGAACTCCGTCTGGGTCAGCCCGCTGACCTCGCCGTCAAGATGAAAGCGGTTGTCGTCGTTCTGGCAGGCTGCCAGCACACCAAGCTGAAACAGCAGCAATAACAGGGGGCGGAATCTCATAAGCATGGATGAGGGGAAGAGAGTTGCGCGGCAAACAGCAGGAAAGGCTGCACACACGCCGCTAAGGTTCATTTTTTCTTTTTTACAAAGGTAGGCATTTCCGCATAGTTACGCCGCACGGCACAGCCAAAAATGGCAACGAGCAGCCGAAAAAGCCGCCACCGGAATGGTGCGGCTCCGAAAACGGCACAAAAAAAGCGGACCTGCACAGCATCCGTATTCCCCGTTGCGGGAAAGGAGGCAGAGCAGGTCCGCGTATCAGTATGGTCGCTGCACCGCAATGTTGCGGACAGTGAATCCTGAATCTGTCAATTACTTAACAAGGCTCTGGAAAGAAGCGTCGTTGAAGAGTTTTGCAAACTCCAGATCCTTGGCAGCGTATGCCTTCAGCTTGCTGTCCTTGGCAATAGCTTCCTTCAGGTTGGTCAGAACGAGAGCGTTCTCACCGTTGCGGGCAGCAACGACAGCCTTCAGGTAGCTGGTCATAGCGTCGGGAGCAGCTACTGCAGAGAGGCTCTGGGCAGCGCTCACATAGTCCTTGTTCAACAGCTGTGCGAGAGCAGCACTGTTGGTGTTGGTGCCAGCCAGGTTCTGAGCAGCCTGAGAGTAGTTACCCTTGGCAATGTTGAGGTTGCCGAGCACTTCGTTGTAGTTCTTTGCAGAAGTAGCACGTGACAGGCAGCTTTCAGCTTCAGCGAGGTTGCCTTCAGCCAAAGCTACGATAGCCTTGTTGGCGTTGATTTCAGCAGCGTCAGACTTCTTGCTGGCAGCCTGTGCAAGGTAATTCTTGGCAGCAGCTACGTCACCCTTCTTGATAGCCAGACCGGCGAGGTTGTTGTATGCACGGTAGTCGCTGGGGTACTGCTTGGTAGTAGTCTTGTAGATGTCTTCCTTCTTGGCAGCGTCTTCAGTCAGCGTAGCAGCATAGAGAAGTTCCTCTACGGAAAGCTTGCTGGCATCTTCCTTGTACTGAGCCTCGATTTCGTCGTCAGTGCGGCCGATGAGGTTGTAGTTGATGGTCAGACGTGCGCGACGCAGTTCGGGCAGGATGGCGTCAGCCAGTTCGCTGAAGGCAGCGGAGAGGTTGCGGATCTGCTTTTCACGCTCTTCGGGATCCTGATACATAGAGAGCACGCGGAGGATAACATCCTTGTCCTGCATGTTGGAAGCGGAAACGAGTTCCTTGAAGCCTTCCCAGTCTTCTGCAGTGTACTTCTCGTCGAGGTCGGCAGAGAGGTCAATCTTCTTCAACTCGCCCTTAACGAAGTCGGCAGAAGTGCCCTGACGCTTTTCAGCCAGCTTGGTGTTGAAATCAAGCGCACCTTCGGGTGAAGCGTAAGCAGAGATTTCGATGTTTTCCAGCTGGAAGGTCTTCTGGTCAGCCTTGATTTCGTTCAGCATCTTGACGAAGTCCTGGATGGAAACCGTCTTGAGCTCGCTGCTGCGTACCTTGGCCTGGTTGATGAGGTATTTGATCTGAGACTCCTGAGTCTTGGCAATAGCATACTGATAAGCGTCTTCGCCAAGAGCAGTGTTGCTGCCGAGAACGGTGCTGCTTACGAGAGTGGAAGTAGCAATCACGCCGTTGGCAATCTTCACTTCAGGCACCTTCACGGTCTTCTTGCCTACGCGGGCATCGAAAGTCAGATAGAGTTCGCTCGACTGCATGGCGGGCACATAGGTGAAGGTATTCTTCATCGTGTAGTTGCCACCCACCTTGTAGGAGATTTCCTGAGCATTGCCCTGTACCTTCTCACCCTGGAAGGATGCAGACTGGCCGGTAGCCTCGCCATTGGCATAACGGAGCACAGGAGTTACGGTTACAACAGCCTTCTTCTTCATGTACTTTTCGGGGAAGCGGCCGTTGATGGTTACGGGAACTTCACCGCCTACAGCCTCCAGCGGAGACGGAGTTACGGTAAAATTGTCAGCACTGAGTTCACCCAGCTTACTGCAGGAAGTAAGCGCTACACCTGATGCAAGTGCAAGTGAAAGGAACAATTTGTTTTGCATAATTCTATAAGATTTTTGTCTTTAGTTTTTTTCTTTCCTAGTTTTCCAACACAGCAAGAGAGAAGGGGATAAACGCAGTTTGTGCCCTTTGTCCGCACCGCTCAGCCAATCCTTTGAAAAAGACGGCGACAATGTTGCAGGACAGCCGACACATACCTACACATAAACCCGCGGCAAATTTACGTATTTGAAACGATACGGCCCTACTTTCCACACATTTTTTTAAGGGCTCAGGAAGGATTTTCTGCACATTTCGCAAGAAAACGATGCCGGAGCAATACAAAAAAGCAGAATCAGGCCACTTTATCGCGCTTTTCGCCCAATGCACGGCACTTTTTCCCGCCCAGCAGGCAGTAAAGTCCGAGCACGACAAAGGGGATGCTCAAGAGCTGTCCCTGATTGAGGCCGATGGTCTCAACCATGGTGAGTTCCCACGGTTCCTGCACCTCCTTGAACATCTCTACAAAGAAACGGAAAGCGAAGATGCTCGTCAGACACCAGCCGAAGTAAAAACCTGTGCCCACCTTCTCCTTCCAGCGGCGGTAAAAGGCCAGCGTCAGCAGGAAGAAGACGAAATAAGCCACGGCTTCGTAGAGCTGCCCGGGATGCCGCGGAAAATCTTCGCCCAGGCGGAGAAACACAAATCCCCAGTCGCCACCGGTGGGTTTGCCCACGATTTCGGAATTCATGAGGTTGCCCAAACGGATGCAGCAGGCGGTAATGGGCGTAACTATGGCGATATTGTCGAGCACGCGCATCAGATTGAGACGGGTGCGGCGCACATACAACCACAAGGCCAGCATCAGTCCCAATGTGCCGCCGTGCGATGCCAGACCGGCATAGCCCGTACAGCGCCAGCCTTCGGCGGTCTGACGGATGGGCAGCAGCATCTCGATGGGATGCGACAGAAAATAACCGGGCTGATAAAGCAGGCAGTGCCCCAGGCGGGCACCCACCAGAATGCCGACAAAGCAATAGAGGAAGAGGGGCTCGAACTTGTCATCGCCCAGTTGTTGCTGCCGGTAGAGGCGCTGCATGAGCAAATAGGCGGCGGCCAGGCCGATGCACCAGAACAAAGAATACCAGCGGAGCTCCAGCGGGCCCAGCGAAAAGGCAACGGTATCGGGATTCCAGAAAACCATAAGCAGGAAGTTTTTCCCCTCGCTGACAGGCTCTCCTCCTGTCCGGAGGAAAGTCAGGCGGCACCGGGAGGGGACAGGATTCCAGTGCCGCCCGCGTAATAAAGAAAAGGATAAATGTTTGAAAGGAAAACGGTGGAAGCGCCGTCCGGACGGCGCGCATTACTTATACGTTGAAACGGAAATGCATGATGTCACCATCCTGCACCACGTAGTCTTTCCCCTCGACGTGCAGCAGACCGGCTTCACGCACCGCGGCTTCGGAGCCCAGACGCACATAGTCGTCATACTTGATGACTTCGGCACGAATGAAGCCTTTTTCAAAATCGGTGTGGATGACACCGGCACATTGCGGAGCCTTCCAGCCGCGGCGGTAAGTCCAGGCACGCACCTCCATCTTGCCGGCCGTCAGGAAGGTTTCCAGATTCAGCATCTTATAGGCAGCCTTGATGAGGCGGTTGCAGCCGCTCTCCTCGAGCCCCACATCCTGCAGGAACATCTGGCGCTCCTCATAGGTTTCGAGTTCGGCAATGTCGGCTTCGGTCTGCGCAGCGAGCACCAGCACTTCGGCGTTCTCGTCCTTGACCGCCTCGCGCACCCGCTCCACATAGGCGTTGCCGGTGGCCGCACTGCCTTCGTCTACGTTGCACACATAGAGCACGGGCTTGGCGGTAAGCAGGAAGAGTCCGCGGGCTGCCTTCTCCTCGTCTTTCGATTCGAAGCTGACGCTGCGGGCCGACTTGCCCTGCAACAGAGCCTCACGGTAGGCCATGAGTACGTCATACTCAATCTTGGCATTCTTGTCGCCGCCCACCTGGGCCACTTTCTCCACGCGCCGGATACGGTTCTCCACCGTCTCCAGGTCCTTGAGCTGCAACTCGGTGTCGATGATTTCCTTGTCACGCACGGGGTTGACGCTGCCGTCCACATGCACCACATTGCCGTCGTCGAAACAGCGCAGCACGTGAATGATGGCGTCCGTCTCGCGGATATTGCCCAGGAACTGGTTGCCCAAGCCTTCACCCTTCGAAGCGCCCTTCACCAGACCGGCAATGTCGACAATCTCAACCGTGGTGGGCACAATGCGGTCGGGCTCCACAAGCTCGGCCAGCTTGGCCAGCCGCTCGTCGGGCACGGTGATGACGCCCACGTTGGGCTCGATGGTGCAGAACGGGAAGTTGGCCGACTGCGCCTTGGCGTTGCTCAAACAGTTGAAAAGGGTCGATTTGCCCACATTGGGCAAACCGACTATACCACATTGTAAACTCATATTTTCTTTTATTTTTTATCTTTCGGAGGGCAAAGTTACTGATTTTTCCTTATCTGCGTCCCTTTGCCCCGCGGAAATCATTTCTTCTCGGCCTTCACCTTGATGCGGTCGAAGCCTTCACCGAAGACACCGATGACCTTCGACTGCGAAACGAAGGCATTGGGATCGATGCTCTGGATAATGCGGAAGATGTTCGTACTTTCGCTCTTCTTGGCGAGCACGACGAGCACCTTGCGCTCCTGCTTGGTGTACCAGCCCTGACCGTTGAGCACCGTCACGCCACGGTGAGTAGCCGTGATGGCTGCGGCGATGTCCTCATACTTGCTGGAGAAGATGAAGAACTGTACCGACTGCCGCCCGCGGTCCACCACGTAGTCGAGCAGGATGTTCGTGATGAGCAACGTGCAGTAGCCATAGAGCAGGCGGTCAATGCTTGCGCCGGGCAACAGCAGGCTCGAAGTGACAATGATGAAATCGCAGAGCATCATCATCTGCCCCAGGGTCACATCCTTGTATTTATTGATGATAGCCGCAATAATGTCGGTACCTCCCGTCGAACCGTTGCTCAGAAACACCATGCCCAAACCGATACCTTCGATGGCGGCTCCCAGTATGCACGACAGGAAGATGTTGTCCTGCACTATCTGCGGCGGATAGCCCGCTCCCACGCAGGTCAGCTCGGGATGGAAGGAGCCGTAGTAAATCATGACTTCCTTGATGAAGCCCAGCAAAAAGGTCAGCATGAAGACGGCATAAATGGTCTTCACGCAGAATTTCCATCCCAGCACACGGATGGCAATGCTCAGCAGAATGATGTTCACCAGAAAGAAGGTGTACTGCACCGGAAAGCCCGTGCCATAGAAGATGACGGCACCTGCACCGGCCACACCGCCCGTCGTAATCTGATAGGGCAGCTGGAAGCAGTTGAAACCCACGGCGTAGCAAATCAGTCCGAAAGTGATGAACAGGTAATCGCGGATTTCCTGAAACAGGCTCGGTCGGATGGTAATGGAAGTCGGCTTCATGTCTCTTGCTGTTTTTCAACGCAGAAAAGGAGTGAGCTTCTCCTTTTCCGAAGCCCGCCCCTTTTCCTTGCTGCGTTTGTTATTTTTTAAGTACGATATTCACGATTTTTCCAGGTACGACAATCACCTTCACCACCTGCATGCCTTCCAGATACTTCTGCGCCTGCTCGTCGGCGAGTGCCGCCTTTTCGATTTCCTCACGGGTGGCCGTGGCCGGGAAATCAAGTGTGAAACGGGTCTTGCCGTTGAAGGAAACGCTCAGCGTCACGCTGTCCTCCTTGAGATACTCCTCGTCGAAGGCAGGCCAGGGAGCGTCGCACACGGTTCCGGTGTGTCCCAGCAGATGCCACAATTCCTCACAGATGTGCGGTGTGAACGGTGCCATCAAGGCCACCAGTTGTTCCAGCACCGCACGGCTGACGCACTTCTGCTGTGCCAGTTCGCCCACGGCTATCATGAAGGCCGGCACCGAGGTGTTGTAGGAGAACACTTCAATGTCCTCGCTCACCTTCTTGATGAGTTTGTGCAGCGACTTGAGATTTTCGCGCGTCGGCGCCTCATCGGTCACGGCCAGTTCGCCCTGACGGTCGAAGAAGAGGTTCCATGCCTTCCGCAGGAAGCGGAAACAGCCGTCGATGCCGTTCGAATCCCAGGGCTTGCTCTGGTTGATAGGCCCGAGGAACATTTCATAAAGGCGCAAGGTGTCGGCACCATATTTCTCGACAATCATGTCGGGGTTCACGACGTTGTACATCGACTTCGACATTTTCTCCACAGCCCAGCCGCAGACATATTTGCCGTCCTCCAGCACAAATTCGGCCGTGGCATATTCCGGTCGCCAGGCCTTGAAGGCCTCAAGGTCGAGCACGTCATTCTGCACGATGTTCACGTCGACGTGGATGGGCGTCGTTTCATACTGGTCCTTGAGTCCGAGCGACACGAAGGTATTCGTATCCTTGATGCGGTACACAAAGTTGGAACGGCCCTGAATCATACCCTGGTTCACCAGCTTGCGGAACGGCTCCTCCTGGCACGAAACGCCCAGGTCGAAGAGGAACTTGTTCCAGAAGCGGCTGTAGATGAGGTGACCCGTGGCGTGTTCCGAACCGCCGACATAAAGGTCAACGTTCTGCCAGTAGGCATCCTCCTCACGCCCCACGAGCGCCTCGTGGTTGCGCGGGTCCATATAGCGCAGATAATAGGCCGACGAACCGGCAAAGCCCGGCATCGTGGAGAGTTCCATGGGGAACACCGTGCGGCCGTTGATTTCCGTATTGGCCACCACGCAGCGCTTTTCCGTGTCCCATGCCCAGCATTCGGCGTTGCCCAAAGGCGGCTCGCCGGTTTCGGTAGGCAGGAATTTCTTTACTTCCGGCAGTTCGATGGGCAGACATTCGCCGGGAATCATCTGCGGCATGCCGTCCTTATAATATACGGGGAAGGGCTCGCCCCAGTAGCGCTGGCGACTGAAGATGGCGTCGCGCAGGCGGTAGTTCACCTTCACGCGGCCCAGCCCGTTTTCTTCCACAAACTTCTTGGTGGCGGCGATGGCTTCCTTCACCGTCAGTCCGTTGAGGCTGAAGCCATGCAGCGTCTCCTTGCCGGCGGCAGGCGAGTTCATCACGATGCCCTCCTTGGCGTCATAGCTCTCCTCGCTCACGTCGGCACCCTCGATGAGCGGCACTACGGGCAGGCCGAAGTGACGCGCAAAGGCATAGTCGCGCGAGTCGTGGGCGGGCACGGCCATAATGGCGCCCGTGCCATATCCGGCCAGCACATAGTCGGAAATCCAGACGGGGATGGCATCGCCCGTAAACGGATTTACGGCGTAGCTGCCCGAGAAGACACCCGTCACGCGACGGTCGGCAATGCGCTCCCGCTCCGTGCGCTTCTTCGTGGCCTCCAGATAGGCCTCCACCTCAGCCTGCTGCTCAGGCGTGGTGAGTTGCGCCACCAGTTCGCTCTCCGGCGCCAGCACCATGAAGGTCACGCCGAAGATGGTGTCGGCACGGGTGGTGAATATCGTGAAGCTGAGGTCGCTGTCCTTCACGCGGAACTGCATCTCCGTTCCTTCCGAACGGCCTATCCAGTTGCGCTGCGTCTCCTTCAGCGAGTCGGTCCAGTCGAGCGTGTCGAGGCCGTCGAGCAGGCGCTGAGCATAAGCCGAAACGCGCAGACACCACTGCTGCATCTTCTTCTGCACCACAGGATAGCCGCCACGTTCGCTCACGCCGTCCACCACCTCGTCGTTGGCCAGCACCGTGCCCAGCTGCGGGCACCAGTTCACCATCGTCTCGCCCAGATAGGCGATGCGGTAGTTCATCAGCGTCTGCTGCTGCTCCTTCTCGCTCATGGCCTTCCATTCGGCGGCGGTGAACGTCAGTTCCTCAGAGCAGGCAGCCTCAACCCCCTCCGTGCCGTTGGCCTCGAAGGCCTCCACGAGCCGGCTGATGGGAAGCGCCTTGCCCTGCGCACGGTCATAATAGGAGCCGAACATCTGCTGGAAAGCCCATTGCGTCCACTGGTAATACTCCGGGTCGCAGGTGCGGATTTCGCGGTCCCAGTCGAAGCTGAACCCGATTTTGTCCAGCTGCTCGCGGTAGCGGTCAATGTTCTTCACCGTCGTCACAGCCGGGTGCTGCCCCGTCTGGATGGCATACTGCTCCGCAGGCAGACCATAGGCGTCATAGCCCATCGGGTTGAGCACGTTGAACCCCTTCTGCCGCTTGTAGCGGGCATAGATGTCCGAGGCGATATATCCGAGCGGATGGCCCACATGCAGTCCCGCGCCCGAAGGGTAGGGGAACATATTGAGCACATAATACTTGGGCTTGTCCGAAGTAGCCTCCACGTGGTAGGTTTTCTCCCGGGCCCAGGTTTCGCGCCACTTCTTTTCTATTTCTCTGAAGTTGTATTCCATTATGATTAAGGTATATTTTGTTTTGTTGGCAAAATTAGTGCAAACCAACCGAAACGCAAAGCGAAAAGTGAAAAAACAGCAGGAAGCCTTCCGCCGGTCCGCCGGCACTGACGGCCGCACACGCGCAACGTGCCCGGCGCGGTCATGCCCGGCACTAGCCTGCGCGCCATTTTCCCGGACGGCAGCCAGCAGATTTAGCAAAAAATCCTTAATTTTGCACGCAGTAAAAAGAACACTTTAATGATTCACCAACAAACAAGAAAACAAAAAATCATCTCATTCCTCTGGCAGCATCTGCTGCTGCTCCTTTCGTTAAACCTCATGACACTGGGCGTTGCCCTCTGCGTGCGCTCCAACCTCGGCAGCAGCGTCATCTCCTCCTTGCCCTACGTCCTTTCACTGGCAGGAAATGCCCGCCTCGCTCCGGAGTGGACCATCGGCACCTACACCATTCTCATGAATTTCATATTCGTCGTGTGCCAGTTCCTCATTCTCCGCAAGAACTTCGAACCCCTGCAGCTCTTCCAGCTGATTGTCGGCTTTTTCTTCGGATGGCTCATCGACCTCAACATGTGGCTCACCCGTTCCCTCGTGTGCGACACTCTGGCCTTGCAGGCGCTGACGCAATGGGCCGGTTGCACCGTGATGGGCATCGGCATTGCCTTCGAAATCAAATGCGGCTCCGTGACGATGCCCGGCGAAGGCATCTCCATCGCAGTGAGCCAGGCCACCGGACTCCCCTTCCCAAAAGCCAAAATCAGAATTGATACCACGCTGGTGCTCCTCGCCATCACCGCCAGCTTCCTCTTCTTCGGCGAGTGGATATGGAGCGCAGTGGGCATCGGCACCCTGTTTGCCATGATATACGTCGGCCTGGTTGTCAAATACATCACACCGCACATCCGCTGGTTCAACCGCGTGCTGGCCTACATCCCCGGCTTCCGCCGCTATCTCTTCGGCCTGCTCCGGCTCATCACGAAAAACCAGCCCCAATAGCCGCCCGCCGCATCATATCAGGCGCAGTTCCCTGGCCACACGGCAGGCCTCTATCGAATTTTTCACCTGCAACTTGCCCAGTATCTCCTGACGGTGCCGGCTCACCGTGTTGACACTGATGGAAAGCGCCGCGGCTATCTCCTTGCTCATCATTCCCCGGTCGATGAGTTGCAGCACCTGCTTCTCCCGGGCCGAAAGAATGCCACCGTTGTCCTGCCGGTCCGGCTCCATCAGCCGGCCGCTGGCAGAGTCCACAATCAGGCACTGCGCCGGAAGGTCGAACAGCAACGGGCCGTAAAGGCACAGCGCCAGCCACAGCGTGTCGTGGAAAGGCAGCGGAATGTAAAACATCCGGTGCAGCGCATCCACATAGCCGTTCGTGCCGCCCTTCATCCGGAGCCGGCTCATCAGATAATAGTCCGCACGCCTCTTCCTGGGCTGGCGCCGAACAAAATGATAGAAACGGAGTTCCTGCAGGTGCTTCCCCATCAGGTCGTCAGGATGGATGATGCGGAAAATCTCTTCCTCCCAGATGGACGACACCCTTTCCTCCTCCCTGCATCTGCCCGTTCTCAGCATCTGCGAAAAACCTCCATAATAGATATAGCTCGTATTCGTGCGCAAATCGCTCAGCACGGCAATCGCATTCTCCATCCGTGCATAATTGCGAGCAATGTCCTTATACCTGCCCAGCATTTCCTCATACGGCTGTCCTTCCGTAAAATGCTGCGCATGAAACTCCCTGTTCAGAATATCCCTGGTGTTCATCAGCCGGCCGTAAATTGGTTATTTATAACCATTGTGCATACAGCAGCAATGTCATACTTTTGCAAAAATAAACAAAAGAAGCGGTTACCGGCCATCGACAGCCGGAAAAACCGGAACGGCCACGCCCTCCCCGGCCGGGAAATCCCCGCCGCCGAACGTTTTATCATGATACACACCAAAAATGAAGAAATCACTAATCCTCGGAAGCATGTTAGCCGCCTCGCTCACAGCCACAGCACAATCGCTGGAAAAGATGCAATGGTTCAACGAACCGGAACAATGGGAAATCAAGGACAACGCGCTCTTGATGACCGTAACCCCGCAAACCGACTACTGGCGAATCTCCCACTACGGATTCACCGTTGATGACGCCCCCTTCCTCTACACCCTGCGCGGAGGAGAATTTGAAGTCAAGGTGAAGATATCCGGCGACTACCGGGCACGCTTCGACCAGGCCGGACTGATGCTGCGCATTGACCACGAGAACTACATCAAGGCCGGCATCGAATTCGTCGACGGCAAGTACAACCTCAGCACCGTAGTCACCCACCACACCAGCGACTGGAGCATCATCCCCCTCGACCGCCCCGTCCCCCACGTCTGGATAAAAGCCGTGCGCCGGCTCGACGCCGTCGAAATCTTCTACTCCTTCGACGACAAGGACTACGTCCTGATGCGCAACGCCTGGCTGCAGGACAACCATCCGGTCATGGTAGGCGTCATGGGCGCCAGCCCCGACGGCAACGGATTCAAGGCCCGTTTCGAAAACCTGCACATCAAGCACCTGCCCGATGCACGCCGGCTGCAGTGGCTGAAGAACAACCAGTCTGGCGGCAACTGACCTCCACCCGCCGGCGGACACATCCGGGCAAGGGGAAAAAGACCAGCGCAGCCGCCACCGCCGGCACACATTCCGCGCCGGCCCATCACCCCGGAATGCGCACCGCAAACAAACCTAGGAACAGAAAAAACGAAAGTACTGAGAGAAATTTCTGTCAGTACTTTCGTCTTTTCTAAAGTAAGGACTGTTTTTTCGGGAAGCGGCAGACCTCTTGCCGGCACTTCTGACCGCGAGCCTGACACACTAAAAACACACCTCGCATCGGCTTTGCAATACAAGGAAAAATGCCTCCTTGAAAAAAACAATTTCCCCAACAGAAAAAACCGCCCAAACACCTTATAAATACTTTTAATATTTTTTTGTCATATTGAAGATTAGATATATCTTTACCGACGACAAGCCAGTTCCCCATGGGAATAGGGCGGGTCATTACATAGCGGATTGAAGTGGTTCAAACCCTTAAAGGTGAAAAACCGACTTCAAAGAAAGGCGTTTACGGACGTTATCATCTGTGCTCTCAAAACTTCGCAACTTTTGAATCAACTCACAGAGATAATGCAACGGGACGCCTGCGTAGGTGAATTATATCCTAACGGCACCTATCCTTGCATTCAAGGATAGTCAAGTTGTTATTCTTATAATTCTACTGGGCGTGGGCTGGCTGCGTTGCTTATCCTTGAGTTGAGGCAATGCGAAGGCCTGAGAGCGGGGATGGGCGAGACGTTGAAACTCCCATGCCTTTTTTATATCCCAAAACCATCCATTTTATCAACGCAGACTTGGGGAGTTTCAAGCAATTAAATTCTAATTGTTATGCAATAAAGTGAATACTTTTCCCTAAAAAACAGTAAAACCGAACTGGCAACAGTCCATCGAAGTTCTGAATAGACAGCAATGTAATTGGCGAGATAAAATCTATTCGATTTTCAGACGAAACTATAGGAAAACTCTTTGTTGCAATTTCAAAGATTTCTGTTGAGCCCCCAGTGGCAGAAAAATCTGTCTGCTGATTGTAACACTTATAAACATTATTACCGAAGTACTCAATCGTGATACCATGGTTCTGACAGAACAAGTAATATCAAACGATAAACAAATCAAAGTAGTAAAGCAAACCTTCGACAAGCTGACACTAGTAGTCTGAGGAGCTACACTTTACTTCCGAAACTCAAGTCATTTATAAATAACCGAAAATATGAAAAAGAACATTAGTCTGCAGATTCTTTATTTGGTGATATTCCTAACATCTTTCCCTTTTGTAATGTTTGGACAACAGGATTCAAACGATTATCAACAGTTTTTAGGTGTATGGAGAAAAAGTGACCTACCAGATAGATTGGGTTATGGTGATATGAAAATATCTGAAAGTAACGGTGTAATTTATGTGCAAATGAAAACGTCAGATGAAGGTATAAAAAAAGCTAAGGCACAGATTTACAACCAAACTCTACAATGGAGTTTTGTTCTAAATAATAATTATGGTAAATGGAAACTCGGTACTTGGTGGGGAGGCGAATATAGGGGAAAATTAATTGTTGCTTGTCAAGCTAATGGTTCTTATGAAAGTAATGGAGATTGTAGTGGTACATACTCCAACTATAATAGTAACAATAACATTGCCAATAAAGAAGTACATTTATTAAACTTTAAAGCTGATATTAAAGATGGGGATATAGAATTGTATTATAATATGAGATTAGATTACTGGAATGGAAACATACCTCTCTTTTATCAATCATCGAACTGGGTTCTTTATGACAATTACACAAATTGGTAAAGCCTATTACGATTTTTAATTTTTATTATTATGGAGATGAAAGGTAGATTATTAGTTATTTTTTTGTGTGCAGCTATGTTTAGTTTGGTGACGGTAAATGCAAATGCACAGTTGTCAAATATCAGTAAAGCTACAGGAATTTTACTTAAAGGGCAAAAGTCAAGTGCCATTCTGGTAAAAGGGGCGAAGGGGGGAGTACGGCCGTCATCATCTATAAAGCCACCGATACCGATTGTTATACCACCGACCATTAGACCAGGTATTCGACCATATGTGGATTCTGCGTGTTTTAATGATCCACTTGAGAATGCGAAACGAGAACTGAACTTGCCAGATATTGAAAAAATAAAAAAGAGAATAGAAAACAATAGCAAAATCTTGAATGATTGGACTATAAAGTCCAAGAACCGCTTCCTTAATTATGCAAAAATAAGCAGTCAGAGTGTGGATACTGCCGATATGGAAGCATTTCCCATGACACAAGGACAGATAATGATGGCCGAGTTTTTGGAAAATGAATTGCAAGAAATATGCAAGGGAAGTGATGCTGTGATAACGCGCAGTGCTGACCAGTATGTGTATGTGAAGATTCCTTCAAACATGAAGGACAGAAGTGTACCTTCTGTGATGTTCATGGCTCACCTGGACGTGACGCCAGAAGCTCCCGGACAGAACATCAAGCCCATGGTGCATGAGAATTATGATGGTGGCGACATAAAATTACCGGCTGGAATAGTGCTGAGTCCGGAGACTCCGCAGGGCGCTCATCTGAAGGACTGCAAAGGAATGACGATAATAACGTCGGACGGCTCAACGCTTCTCGGGGCCGATGACAAAGCCGGTGTGACAATTCTCGTAGGACTGGCAGAACTATTGGTGAAGAACAAGAAAATAAAGCATGGCGATGTTTATATGGTGTTCTCGCAGAATGAGGACATCGGCCGTGCTGCCTACCGTTTCGAGGCAAAATATGTGGACGGAAGTCCGGACATTGTGATAGACGTGGACGGTAACATGCCCGACCGTTTCTCTGTGGAGAATTTCACCGCCTCGATGATCACCTATCGTTTCCGCGGCCACGAAGCCCATCCGGGTGAAGGATTTGTGAACAAATATGGCGATGCGCTTACAGCCGCTTCTTATTTCATCGGACAGATAAATCCTGCCAAACATCCTTCGGCGAGCAAGGACAAGCAGGGATACATACACTGTTACTCGATGGTTCATCCGACGGACGCAGCAGGCAAGGAAATATCTGAGGATTATCTTGTGAAGGTGCGCTTGCGCTATTTCGACAAGAACGAGGGCGACACTCTGCGTCAAATGCTGCGCGATGCCGAAAAATTTGCAGCAGAAGCTTATCCGTTTGTAAAAGTGGAAGCCGGACAGGAGACGGTACAGTATGAAAACATAGCCTATACTATGTATCCCGGCACGGCCGACCTGATTGTGAAGAGTGCCGCCAGTGCCGGCATGGCCATGAATCCCAGCAGCGAACGTGGCGGCACCACATCAGCCATGATGGCGGCAAAAGGCTTACGCGGCGGACCATGCATATACAGTGCCCAGCAGGCCGCACACAGTGTATATGAATGGGTATGCGTGGAAGACATGGTAAGGATGACATTTGTCACAACGAATATTGTGAAGAATGTAGCTAAAATGAAGAAATAGTATTTTATATACACATGAATTCGGTACAAGAATACCTTTGAAAAAAGTGGTGGGAATGAGATGTATTTAATCTATTTATAGTTGACACACCCTCGTTGCCTCAACAGACATTGATAATCTTCATTTTAGAAACAAAACTTGACTCTCATTCTATCTGTCTTGTCGACAATTGGGGATGCTCTCTGTACCTTCTACGGATATACTAAACAGTATCATATCTTTACTGAATGATATTACCTCCGACAAAAGGAATGCGGAAAAAAACATCGGAAACGGCAGAAGTTATCCTATCTTTGCAGATGAAACCAACGTCACGGCCATCCGGACCGGACAGCACCGCTGACGGAAACTGACAGTCATGCCTCCCAACGGAACAGACGGGGGAGGGAAAAAGACACCCGATGCCGAACCTGACGGTGAAATCTCATGCAAAGCCAAACCATCACAAAGACACATGAAAGTATATAAAATAGGAATCATGGGGTGTGGACACATTGCCGAAAAAATGGCTGCCACGCTCAATGCCATGGAGGGTGTGGAATGCCATGCCGTAGCGTCAAGAAACAAGGACAAGGCCCGGGCCTTTGCCGAAAAATGGCATTTCGCCAAGGCTTACGGCAGCTACGGGGAACTGGCCGACGATGCCGAAACCGACCTCATCTACATCGCCACCCCGCACTCGCAGCATTTCGACAATGCCTGCATGTGCATCGGGAAGGGGAAACCTGTGCTGTGCGAAAAGTCCTTCACGGCCAATGCCGCGCAGGCGGAAAAACTGCTGAAACTGGCCGAGGAGAAAGGTGTCTTCATCACGGAAGCCATCTGGACCCGATATATGCCGCTCTCGGTGAAAATGCAGCAGCTCCTACAGGAAGGGGCCATCGGCCGGCCCCACATGCTCACCGCCAATCTGGGATATGACATCGACGACAAGGAGAGAATACGGCTGCCGGAACTGGGAGGCGGGGCGCTGCTCGACATCGGGGTATACACGCTCAACTTCGCAGCCATGGCCTTCGGGACGGAGGTCAGCAGCTGGCAGTCCGCCTGCCAGCTTACCGATACCGGAGTCGACGCCCAGGAGAACATCACCCTCTTCTATGGCGACGGACGCATGGCCGCCCTGCAGGCCACCATCTATGCGCAAACCGACCGCCAGGGCGTCATCGCGGGCGACAAGGGCTACATGATTGTGGACAACATCAACAATCCGGCCTCCCTGCACATCGTCGACACCAACTATCACACCGTTGCCCGACATGAGGCTCCCCCGCAAATCACCGGTTTCGAATATCAGGTGGAAGCCTGCATGGAGGCGCTGGCCAACGGCTGGACGGAATCGCCCTACATGCCCCACCGCGAGACCCTGCGAATCATGAGGCTGATGGACGCTCTCAGAAAGGAATGGGGCGTGGTCTATCCCTGTGACGCGGAATAGCCGGAAGCCACCGGCCGGCACAGGCTGCCGGCCGGGTTGCTCTGACATGCCTCCCTGCGATTACAGATTTACCCATTGCATTCCTTCCACTTTCCACCGGACGGTATGCCCGTCGGGCCAAAGGAAGGACCGCCAAACGCACAGGAGCGGAACCTGACCACTTCCGTCCTGCCCCCGTTGCGGAAGGACAGGCTGTCAATTTTACCCTTTGCATTAAGACTGCAGACCACATTTCCGGCATCCGACTTCAACTGCACATGCTGGGCATTCGATACGGATGCGGCAAAAAAAGCGCTGAAAGATAAGTTACTGTATTTTTCATAGTTTTCGGTCTGTTTTTTTTCAAGGCAACAGTTGTTCCCGCAAATGCTCTGTCCGGGCCACCCGCAGGAACTCGCCTTCACGAAAAGCGGCCAACGTACCCACAACAGGCATATCTGTCGTTTTTCCCAAATACTTTCTCACAAAAAGAAGGATTTATTTCTCATCTCTGTCCGTTCCTTCACCACTATATCTGTACAATAAGGAACGGACTGCCGTAAAAAACAGCACGATACGGCCCCGCACCTTTCCTCCGGCTGCATTTTCAGACTCTCCGAGCACGAATCCGGCACGATGCATCCCCACATCCGCCTCAAGAAATCGTGTCTGTCACTGCTGTATGTCCTCGATGTTTACCAGTTTGTTGGCAATGGCATAAATAATCAGGCCGGCCGTGGTATGAATCTGCAGTTTATTGGAAATATTGCGGCGGTGCGTAGTGACCGTATGCACCGAAAGAAACAGATAATCGGCAATCTCCTTATTATTCATCCCTTTGGTTACACAAACTACAATATCCTTCTCCCGGTCGCTCAGCACCTCCAGCCGCTCCTTCTCGGCCGATTCGCTCTCCGCCTCGTCGGTATAGACCATCTGTCCGCTCCGCTTCAACTGCTGCTCTATCAGTCTCACCGCCGGCACAAACAGTTTGTCCTCAATCCTGCAATGAGAATTCAGGTCCTGCTCGCAGAGAATGATGTCCAGCAACACGGCATTCAGCAGATAATTGTTCTTCTCCGGATAATAGCGGATAATGATGTCCTTCAGTTCGTTGAGTTTGCAGCCAATGGGCGCGTGCTTTCCCGCGAAGTCGGAAATGCAGAAGTTGCGGTTCAGAAAGCCCTGCGACAATTGCTCCACATAGGAAAACACAACTTCATTCTCATATTCCATGTGCTTTCTGACCTCCGTCACGTATTCATCATAGAATTTCACAATCAGCACGGCTATGTCATTGGCACCGGAACAGTCGATGGCTTCAATGAGTTTGCGGCGGATGCCGGGAAGATGGAAACCCAGAAAGTATTCATGGGCCTGTTTCAGATAGCCGACCAGCGAGGGCAGGGATACGGACTCGAAGTGATAGGGACGGTCGGAAACAAAGTTCACCACCTCCAGAAATGTATTTTCGTTTACCCGGTGCGCCCGGCACACATCCCGCACCGATTTGTCGCCAAATCCCAATGATATGCCGAAACGCCCCATGACAAGAATCAACGCGCTGTTGTCCTTGACCAGTTCTCTCATCTTATCGGTAGGCTTATAGCCCGCAGCATGATTCATTTTCTTCTGATAGAAAGTCCTTGTTTTCCAATGCAAAATTACGTTCCTTTTTGCGAACCGGCAATACAAACAAATAGTGAAAAGGAGCTCCGGAACACGGCAAAATACTGAAAACAGGGTATTGTCCGGCCTTTGGACGACGGGTAATTTTGCATCTGGAAAATGAACATTAAAAAATCTTACCCGTATGAAACTGAAAACATTTGCATTCCTGTCTGCCGCCGTGCTGCTTACGGCTGCATGCAGTGAGAAGGAACACCAACCCACCGTGACCGACATCGCAGGCAACTACCAAGGCTACACGCTGGCCAGCTGTGCCTACTTCCAGAATACCTGTACCGCCAACGAAAACGTAACGGTGGCCGCCAATGCGGACGGCACCGCCAAAGTTACCTTCACCTCCGATGCCTGGGGCGAATTCACCATCCCCAACGCGCAGATGAAGGTGAGCGACGGCACCTTTACGCTCAGCGGCAACGGCCAGACGCAAATGGGGATGGGGGGCAACGTCGCACCCTACGACTGCACCTATTCGGCTGTCATCCACGGCGACAACCAGGCTCAGATGCAATTCAAGGTCGCCGGCGTCATGGGCGGACTCACCCTCGACTTCAAGACCGGCGAAGCACCGGCCGAACTGCTGCTGGCCGGCACCTACAAAGGCTACACTGATGCCGACTGCGCCTATTTCCAGAACCGTTATACAGACAACGAGAGCCTGAAAGTCACAGCCAACGAGGACGGCACCGCAGGCATCACCTACGAGTCGGCCACATGGGGACTCTTCCAGGTGGAGAAAGCCACTCTCACCGGCAGCGACGGGGAATACACCCTCAGCGGCAGCGGCAAGGTGGAGATGGGCATGGGCGGTTCCACCCAGCAATATGACTTCACGCTGACGGGCACCTGCAATGCCGCCAAGGATGCCTACTCCTTCACCTTCAGCCTGCCTGCCGTCATGGGCGGACTTACCATCACCCTGCTGCCGGGAACGGCACCCGGCGGAAATGAATAACCCGTGCTGATTACTGAAATATGTCTGAAAAACTGAAAACCTTGCTCTTGCTACCGGGAGTGGCAGTCATGCTGTCACTCTCCGCATGTAATGGAATCTTCGGGGACATCTACGACACCCCCACACCCGAACAGGACAGCGAATATGGCTTCGTGGCCGTCGACGAGCAGAAAGGCACCGGCCGCATCTACATCAACGCGACGGATTACAGCCAGTGGCACTACATCGACCTGCACCGCAGGCAGGTCGTCACCGCTCCGGCCGGCGGCGAAGCTCCTGCCGAATGGGACTTCGCCGTACACCGTTACGACGCCAAGACCCGGGGCGGTGCCGTGGCGGAGACGACCGCACCGGACTTTTCCCTGCTTCCAGGAGCGGCCGCCCTGCCCGAGGAAGCCTTTGTGCAGGACGAATGGACCACGGACAAAATCGCGATAGACATGTCGCAGATGATGGAGGGCACCATCCTTTATGCCGAAGACTACTATAACCCCTGCCTTTCCCAATGGCTGGATGTCGACACGTCCACCATGCCGCCCGTCTACACGCTCTCCGGAAAAGTTTACCTGCTACGCCTCCCCGACGGCACCTGTGCGGCCCTCCGCCTGACCAACTTCATGAGTCCCGCCGCCATCAAGGGCTTCATGACCATCGATTACCTTTATCCCGTGCAATTATGACCCGATATCTCACCCTGTTTCTGCTCTGCATGTGCTTCGTGGCCGGCGCCACAGCCCAGCGCAGCCTGTCGGGCTCCGTGACCGACACCGGCCGGCAGCTGCTGCCGGATGCCGTCGTTCGGGTGAAGGGACATCCGGCGTTCAGCGCCGTAACCGATGCCGGCGGACACTACCGCCTCCGGTTGCCCGACGGCCGGCAACACACGGTGGTAGCCTCGTGCGTAGGCTACGATGAAGTCCGGCTGACGGTGGACGCCGACACCACGGACACGCTCCATTTCCGTCTGAGGGAAAAGAATACGGAACTGGGGCAGGTAGTGGTGACAGCCACCCGGACGCCGAAACTGCTGAAGGACGCCCCCATCGTGACACGGGTCATTTCCGAAGAGGACATCCGGCGCACGGATGCCACCGACATCAGCGACCTGCTGCAGGCTGAATTGCCGGGCATCGAGTTTTCCTACTCGATGAACCAGCAGACGTCGCTCAATCTGTCGGGCTTCGGAGGCAACTCCGTCCTCTTTCTCGTCGACGGCGAACGCCTGGCCGGCGAAACGCTGGACAATGTGGACTACAGCCGCCTCAACATGGACAACGTGCAGCGCATCGAAATCATCAAGGGAGCGGCCTCGTCGCTCTACGGCTCCAATGCCGTGGGCGGCGTGGTGAACATCATCAGCCGGGAAGCGCAGGAACCGTGGTCGGTCAATGTCAACGGCCGCTACGGTGCCCACAGGGAGCAGCGCTACGGCGGGACCGTCGGGTTCAACCGGGGAAAGTTCACTTCTCTCACCAACGTGCAATACACCTCCACCGGGGAAATCGACCTGTCGGCCGGCAACAGCCAGGAAGAAACGGGCGATTACAGCAAAATCTACGGCAACTCCACGCTTCATTTCAAGGAACGGCTCACGTTTACGCCGGCCGACCCGCTGAAAATCACAGCCCGCGCCGGTTATTTCTTCCGCGAGCGCAACATTTCCTCAAGCCAGCGGGACCGCTACCGCAGCTTTTCGGGCGGAGTGAAGGGGAACTATCGTCTGTCCGACAACGACGACTGGGAAATTTCCTATGCTTTCGACCAGTACGACAAAAGCGATTATCTCATACCGGGCGACCTCGACGTGCGCGACTACAGCAACGTGCAGCACACGGTGCGGACACTCTACAACCACACCTTTGCCGGCAAGCATATTCTGACCGTCGGCGGCGATTATCTGCGCGACTATCTGATGTCCTACCAGTTTACGGACGGCGGCAGCCATCTCCAGCACACTGCCGATGCCTTCGCCCAGTTCGACTGGAACCCTCACCGCCGGTTCAACCTGATAGCCGGACTCCGCTTCGACCATTTTTCGGAGTCGCGGCTCTCTCATTTCTCTCCCAAGCTGGGGCTCATGTACAAGTTCGACCACTGCTCGCTGAGAGGCTCTTATGCAGGAGGGTTCCGTGCCCCCACGCTCAAGGAAATGTACATGCACTTCGACATGGCCAACATCTTCATGATTTACGGCAACCCTTCGCTCCGCCCCGAGTCGAGCCACAATTTCTCACTCTCGGCCGAATATACGAAACAGCGGCACAACCTGACGCTGACCGGCTTCTACAACATCGTGGACAACCGGATTACCACAGCCTGGAACCAGGCTCTGAACGGACAGGTCTATACCAACATGTCGCGACTGCACGTAGCCGGCATCGACGCCAATGCTTCGGGCCGGTATGCCTGCGGCATTTCCTGGCGCCTGTCCTATGCCTACACCCGCGAACAAATCCGGAAGGGACAACCGCTGCTTTCCTCCACACGCCCCCACACGGCCACAGTCCGCCTTTCGTATGACAAGGACTGGAACGCCTACGGGCTGGGCGTGTCCCTCAGCGGACGCTACCTCTCGAAAGTCACCACCGATGTCTACACCGACATGACCTCGTACGAACAAACCGAAAAGCAAACCTATCCGGGCTATTCCATGTGGAAACTCACTCTCTCGCAACGGATAGGGCGGGGCACGCGTCTCACCCTTGCGGTGGACAATCTCCTCAACTACCGCCCGGACTATTATTACAGCAACTCGCCCGGCACCACGGGCACCACCTGCTCCGTCGGGTTGTCGCTCGACATCGAACAACTGTTTAAGAAACAAAAGTAAAAACCATTCTCAATGAAACGAACCGTAAAAATATGGACGGGTCTGGCACTCCTGCTGGCAGTGTCGGGAATCGTGGCGTGGCAACTGCTGCTGGGCACCACGCACATAGCCTTCATCAACTACCAGGCCATCACCCTGGGGCAGATTGCGAAGGCGAACGACCACAGCCGCATCCAGCTTTCAGCCCTCGACGGGGAGGAACTGGACGATATCGGCCAATACGATGCCGTGCTCATCAACGGCATGGGACTCCGCATCACGGAAGAACAGCGGACAAAGATACAGCAGGCCGCCGACAACGGCCTCACCGTCATCACGACCATGGCCACTAATCCGGCCAATGAAATCATCTCGGCCGACTCCGTCACGGTGGCCACCATCAAAGGCTACCTGAACGGCGGCGGACGCCGGAACTACCGCAACCTGCTGACCTACATCCGCCGGCAAATCGACGGAAAGACACTGGACAGCCAGCAGCCCGAAGCACCCGTGGTGCGGGAGCTGAAACAGTTTTTCCACACCGACCCCGCCGACCCCGAAAAGGAAGCCCTGGAGTTCGGCAGCGTTGCCGAGTATGAGGCATTCCTGAAAAGCAAGGGCCTGCTGCGCAGCGAGTCGCCGCGCATCCTGCTCACCGGACAGATGGGAGAACCCGAAGCACTCATCGCCGCCCTGGAGAAAACGGGAAACACGGTCTACCCCGTACACAATATACAGAACTTAATCCAAAGCGGGCAGGCCGACTCCATTCGCCCGGCGGCCGTCATCAATCTGGCTCACGGCCGCCTGGGCGACTATATCGTGGATTATCTCTCGCGGCAGAACATTCCCCTCTTTGCTCCGCTCAACACCAACCGTCTGGTGGAGGAATGGGAAGCCGACAAAATGGGAATGAACGGCGGCTTCCTTTCACAAAGCGTGGTCATGCCCGAAATCGACGGAGCCATACGTCCCTTTGCCCTCTTCGGCCACCGGCTCGACGACGAAGGGCTGCAACAGGTCTACGCCATCCCCGAACGCCTGGCCACGTTCGTACAAACCGTCAACAACCACATTGCCCTGCAGAGCAAGCCCAATAGCGAGAAGCGCGTCGCCATCTACTATTATAAAGGTCCGGGGCAGAACGCACTGACCGCCGCGGGGATGGAAGTAACGCCGTCGCTCTACCGCCTGCTGGTCAGAATGAAGCAGGAAGGATACCGCATCAGTCCCTTCCCGGCTTCGGCCGACGAGCTGGCACAGCTTCTCCAGCGCCAGGGCGCGGTGTTCAATGCCTATGCCGCCGGAGCCAAGGAACGCTTCCTGGAAAACGGCAATCCCGAACTGATTTCAGCCGACGAATACCGCCAATGGACGGCAAAGGCCCTGCGTCCGGCCATGATGGCCGATGTCACGGCACTCGACGGAGCTTTTCCCGGCTCCTACCTTTCCACGCCGAAGGGCGAACTGGCCCTGCCGCGCGTTGATCTGGGCAACGTCGTGCTGCTGCCCCAACTGGCGGCAGGAGCCGGCGACGACGACTTCGCCATAGTCCATGGCACCGACGCCGCCCCTCCCCATGCCTACGTGGCCTCCTATCTTTGGGCACGCTATGGCTTCGGCGCCGATGTCATGCTCCATTTCGGCACCCACGGCAGTCTGGAGTTCACTCCCCGCAAGCAGGCGGCCCTGAGCAGCAACGACTGGCCCGACGCCCTGGTGGGAGCCACCCCTCATCTCTATGTCTACTCCATCGGCGACGTGGGCGAGGGAGTCATTGCCAAGCGGCGCTCCTATGCCACCCTCCAGTCGCACCTCACGCCGCCGTTCATGGAGAGCAACGTAAGAGGCATTTACAAGGAACTCAGCACAGCCATCCGGCAATACAACGACCTGCTCTATGCCGACGGCCGACCCGACACCGACAAAGCCGCCCTGAAAGTCAAGCAGCTCACGGTGAAACTCGGCATCCACCGCGAACTGCGTCTGGACTCCATCCTGTCAAAGCCCTACACGGAGCAGGAAATAGCCCGCATCGAGACTTTCGCCGAGGAACTGGCCAACGAAAAGGTGACGGGCGAACTCTATACCTTGGGTGAGCCGTATGCTGCCGAACGCATCAGGAGCAGCGTCTACGCCATGGCCACCGACCCGATAGCCTATTCGCTGCTGGCGCTGGACAAGCTGCGCGGCAAGGCCGACAAGGATCTGGAGAAGCGGCCGGCGCTCTTCACCCGCCGCTATCTGACACCGGCCCGCGAATGGGTGACCGCGCTGCTGAACGGCAGCCGGCAGGCTTCCGACGCCGCCCTCTGCCGCCTGGCCGGCATCACGGCCGGAGAACTGAACAAGGCCCGGGAAATCGAACACTCGCTCCGCATGCCGCAGGACATGATGGCCCGCATGATGGCCATGCAGGCCGCGGGAGGAACGCCCACGGCAGGCAAAGGAAAAAGCGGCAGCTCAGGGCATCCCTCCTGGATTCCCAAAATGGGCAAGCGGCCCGCACACACCCGCCAAGCCACCGCCGACAAGGCCACCAGGGCCGAAACCATGATGCCCGGCAATTCCTACACCCGGGAGGAAAAGGAAAAGGCCCGCGCCATCATGGAACTGGAGCGCACGCTCGGCAACGTGGCCCGATACAGGACAGCGCTGGAAAAGAGTCCGGAAGCCGAACTCACCTCGCTGATGAACGCCATGAACGGCGGATATACGGCACCGTCGCCGGGAGGTGACCCGATAGCCAACCCCAACGCGCTCCCCACCGGCCGCAACCTCTATGCCGTCAACGCGGAAGCCACCCCCAGCGAAACCGCCTGGGCAAAGGGTAAGGAACTGGCGGAAAGCACGCTCCGCATGTATCGCGAACGCCACCACGACTCCATTCCGCGCAAGGTGAGCTACACGCTCTGGAGCGGCGAGTTTGTCGAAACGGAAGGTGCCACCATCGCCCAGGTGCTCTACATGCTCGGCGTCGAACCCATTCGCGACGCTTTCGGCAGAGTTACGGACATCCGCCTGATTCCCTCGGAAACCCTCGGCCGTCCCCGCATCGACGTCGTGGTGCAGACCAGCGGACAGCTGCGCGACATCGCCGCATCGCGCCTCTTCCTGATTACGCGTGCCGTGGAGATGGCGGCAGCGGCACAGGACGACAAATATGAGAACTACGTGGCACAGGGCGTGCTCCAGGCCGAACGCGCATTCATCGAACACGGACTTTCGCCCAAGGAGGCCCGCGAGGTGTCGGTCTACCGCGTCTTCGGCGGTGTGAACGGCAACTACGGCACAGGCATCACCTCACTCGTGCAGCGCGGCGACCGCTGGGAAAACAGCGCGGAAATCGCCGCGGTCTACCTGCAGAACATGGGGGCCTACTACGGCAGCGAAAAAGCCTGGGAACAGGTGCAGCAGCTGGCGCTGGAAACCGTGCTGGCCAACACCGACGCCGTGGTGCAGCCGCGCCAGAGCAACACCTGGGGCGCCCTGAGCCTTGACCACGTGTATGAATTCATGGGCGGCATGAACCTGGCCGTACGCAAGGTGACGGGAAAGGAGCCCGACGCCTACATGAGCGACTACCGCAACCGCAACCATATGCGCATGCAGGAACTGAAGGAGGCCATCGGCGTGGAGAGCCGCACCACCATCCTCAACCCGACCTATATCAAGGAAAAAATGAAAGGAAAGGCCAGCGCGGCAGCCACGTTTGCCGAAGTGGTGCAGAACACCTACGGCTGGAACGTCATGAAGCCGGAAGTCATCGACCGCGAACTTTGGGACGACATCTATCAGGTGTATGTGCAGGACCAGTTCGGCCTCGGCATCAGGGAGTACTTTGAAGAACAGAATCCCGCGGCGCTGGAGGAAATGACAGCCGTCATGATGGAAACCGCCCGAAAGGGCATGTGGAAGGCATCGGACCAGCAGCTGCAGGCGATAGCCCGCCTCCATACGGAACTGGTCGGCCGCCATCAGCCTTCCTGTTCGGACTTTGTATGCAACAACGCCCCGCTGCAGGATTTCATCGCCTCAAAAGTGACACCCGAAACGGGCCGCCGCTACAAGGAGGACATCCGCAACATCCGCGAAGCCGCTCTCTCTGACCGCCAGGGCATGGTGCTCCAGCGCGAGGAACTGAATGCGACCGAAAAGGTGAAGACCCGTGTCAGCAACGTGGTGGTAGCCGCCGTGGCCGCAGCGGCCATCGTCATCCTGCTGCTGGTGGTGCGCCAGCGGCGTAAAAAAATGAGAAAGTAATGGAAACCGTCATCGTTGTCATCATGATGCTGGCTGGCTTCACCTATCTGCTGAAGCAAACCTACCGGAAAGTCTACTCGGTGGCGCTGTCGGCCGTCGTGTGCGCACTGTTCGTGGGACTGACGTGGCCCTATGCCATCGAACAGTCAAAGTCGCAAATCTCCGGCTGGCTCGCCAACGCGGCCCTGATGCAGGACATCGCCGTTGTCCTGACGCTGGAGGTCATCCTGCAGATGGCCTTCTGCCTGCTCGCGGCACACATCCAGACCTCGGGAAAGGCCCGCCCCGCCACAATCTGGGCCTACCGCCTTCTGCGATGGTTTCCCGGCATACTGATTTATCCCGTCCTGTTCAGCCTGCTGGTGACGGCCATATTCGCCATGACCGGCACGCCGTTTGCACAGGTGGCATGGACGCTGGCCGCCGTTGTCCTTGCCGCCATCCCGCTGGGCACATGGGGGCTCAGGCAACTGCTGCCCGAAAAGGACATCCGCCTCGAACTGCTCTTCCTCTCCAACGCCCTCATCGCCATCCTCGGCATCATCGCCACCGTCAACGGACAGACGGCAGTGGCCGGCACAGGCCAGGTGGACGGCAAGGCACTGGGCGGACTACTGCTGCTCCTCCTCACAGGGCTGGCCGCAGGCTGGGCCCTCCACCACCGCCAAATGAAACGGACCATTAAAAAACAAATGAACAGATTATGACTTACATCTCCGACATTCTTTATTGGATTTCGACAGGACTGCTCGTCCCTGTCATCGTCCTGCTGATTTTCTTTTTCGGCCGCGCGCTGCTGCTCATCGGCAGCTTCTTCGGCCAGTATCTCTCCGTGCGCCGCACAGCGGCACTGCTGGCCCACGAACTGGACGGACTGAACCGGGAAAACCTCCCGACTCTCGCGGAGCGGCTGCCGCAGGAGCATCCGTCGCGAGCCGTGGCCTGCCTGCACCGCCTGCTCCGCGCCGGAAATCCCGCCCTGCGCCAAAAACTGCTGGCCGAATTCGAGATTGAAGCCGACAAGGACCTTTCCATCTCGAAAACCCTCAGCAAGATGGGGCCCATGCTCGGACTGATGGGCACACTCATCCCCATGGGGCCGGCGCTGGTAGGCCTCTCCACCGGCGACATCGCCTCCATGGCCTACAACATGCAGGTAGCCTTCGCCACCACCGTCGTGGGGCTGTTTGCCGCCGCCATCGGCTTCATCACCCAGCAGGTGAAGCAGCGCTGGTATGTGCAGGAGCTGGCCCACCTCGAGTTTGTCGCCGGATTGTTGAACGAAAACCCGCAAAAGCCATGAAACGCAGACTGCTCGGCAGAAATGAGGACAACGACCCCATGAGCGTGGTGAGCAACCTGTTCGACGTGGCCATGGTCTTTGCCGTGGCGCTCATGGTGGCGCTCGTCACCCGCTACAACATGACCGAAATGCTCAGCCAGGAGGACTTTACCATGGTAAAGAATCCGGGCAAGGAGAACATGGAAATCATCACGAAAGAGGGAGAAAAAATCAACCGGTACAAGCCGTCGGAAACACAGGACGGCCGGCAGGGCCCCCGCGGCCGGAAAGTCGGCATTGCCTACGAACTGGAGAACGGAGAAATCATCTACGTGCCGGAATAACCATACGCAGAAACGCCGGGCGGGAAAGAAATGCTTCCCGCGGCACAACGCCCGCCATGGTGCTCCCCCCCCTTTACCGCGGCGGCACCCGGTTTTGCCCTTCATCAGGCAAAAGCGGGTGCCGCGTTTTCTTTTCGCCGGCATTCCGACATCCATGCCGGCCGCGCAGGCGGAACGGACGTCAGGCCGCCGGCACCTCGCGGATGTACTCCACCAGCCGCTGCTCTATCGTTGCCTCACCTCGGATATGATACGTCCGGCAGACTTTCCGGAACCGCTGATAAAGCTGTTCCGCCTTCACCTCATCCTTCTCATACAAACGGGCCAGCAGATACTGCACCCGCAAGGCTGAAGGCCGAAATGCTGCCTGCTGCCGGAGATACCGCAGAAAAGCATCGTCGAGCAGACGCGCTACCGCACCTTCCTCGTGAAAAACCGCCAGCGCGAGAAAAATCCGTTCAAACGTCATCTCATGGCGAAAAATCGGAGCCAACTCCTGCCAGTAGGGCTCAACGCTTTTCAGCAAGTCACGGGCTTTTCCGAAGTCCATCCTCGACATGGCCAAGGACAGGTCGACCGACAGCGCCATCATGTGTATGGCATTCTTCGGTTCCAGTTTCTTTCCTTCACAGAGATAAGGCATTTCGGCAAGCTGCTGCTGATTATCCGTCTGCAGATAGCCCACCACGCGCAGACTGTTCAGAAAAACATCGGATGAGAAGGAGTCCCCATGCAGTTTCAGAATATTCATACCGTCGTTGGGGATACCGGCCAGGCCATTCGGAATCCCGTTCACCAGCACCAGGAACATACCCGTCAGCGCCATGACGGCCAGAAACAAGGCGGCCGCCCAGGAAAGGGCATCATAGCACACCAGCAACGGAACCGCCGAAGCCACCGTCAACAACAGATTGGCCAGCACCCCTCCCATATTATAGAGAACGATGCCCCAGTCCGTTTCCCCCTGCTCAGGAGGCAGCATCAGGCATTGCCCGCCGGCACCTGACACCCGGAAGCGCGAAAGATGGAAACGCCCTTCGCGCCGGCTCAGTACGACTCCCAGAATCATGAAGGAAAGAAATTTCCAGCCCCGCGAAAGCGCTGCCAGCATATGCCCTGCCTCATGAAAAACAATCTGCACCAGAACGGCAAGCATGAAAAAAAGATAGCCGACCAACAACCTAACCAGAACCTCCCACAAAGACATTCCCTTCAACCCCTCAGCAAGTCCGAATTTCCCTATCAGAAAACCGACTCCCGCCCCGACGGCTATAAACAGGGCATAGCTGCCGAAAATTTTCCACTTGTTCTTCTTGCGTTTTTCCATACCGAAAAGAATTTTCTCAAAGGATTTTCAAAAAAAAGGACCACACCCGTTATGGAGGCCCGGCTGATTTCCACCGTGGTGAGCAGAAACAGCCCCTCACTGCAGGCAGGATTTCATATGCAAATGAACAAAAAAATCCTAAGAATTGCCATCCGGCCCATGCAAATACCTCGCAAGAAGGCTAAACGCGATGCAGAAAACGGAAAACAGGGCACACGAATCAGGAGTTGCCAATGCCCAACCCGTCCGGCGCCGCCGGCTCCGAACGAAAGTACTGAGCGTTTTTTCTAAAGTAAGGACTGTTTTTTCTAAAGTACTGACAGAAATTTCTATCGTACTGACTGTTTTCCGGCAACTCCCGGGCGGGGAGAAGGACCGGCCGGCGGGAAGCCGGCTTCCGGCCGGCCGCCGGTGGAAACGGAGCACCGGCGCGACGGTCATCGCCACCTCAGCGCGACACCGGCGCGACGGGCCGGCGCTGCCCGCACACCTGGCGAAGTGTGCAGACGCACAGCCGGCCCGTCGCGCCGGAATGGAAAGCGCTCACACTCAATGCCCGTGCAGACGCTCCAGAAGGGTGCGCATTCCCGCCGACGCCACGTCGCGGATGACCTCCACCGGGCGGTGGACAGGCACCTGAACCTCCTTCGGGTCGATGAGGAAAACGCGGGCCCGGGCCGGAACGTAACGAATCAGTCCGGCGGCAGGATAGACATTGAGCGACGTGCCGATGATGAGAAACACATCGGCACGGGCGGCGGCTTGTGCGGCCACCTCAAGCTGCGGCACGGCCTCGCCGAACCACACAATCCAGGGGCGGAGCAGCGAACCGTCGCCGGCCTTCGTGCCGGGCTGCACCTCCCACTCCTCGGGCCGGAGCGTACGGATGTGAAAAGGATTGTCGGGGTCGCGCGAGGAGCATACTTTCATCAGTTCGCCGTGCAGATGAATGACGTGCGACGAACCGGCCCGCTCGTGCAGATTGTCGACATTCTGGGTCACTACGGTCACTTCATATTCCTCCTCCAGCGCGGCCACCAGGCGGTGAGCCTCATTGGGTTGCGCGTCGAGCATCTCCCGGCGCCGGCGGTTATAGAATTCCGTCACCAGGGTGGGGTTGCGCTGCCAGCCCTCGGGCGTGGCCACGTCCTCCACCGGATAGCGGTCCCACAGTCCGCCGGAATCGCGGAAGGTGCTGATGCCGCTTTCCGCGCTGATGCCTGCTCCGGACAATACAACAAGTCTTTTCATTTTTTCGGTCACTTTATGTTTTTTTCTTCTACGCGGTTCTCTCTCTCGCCCGGCACCGGCCCGGATTCCGCCGGCGGCACAGCTGCCCCCATGCCCTCCGAAAGCGCCGGCCGTTCCGTTTGCCGCGTTAAACACAAAAATACTAAAAAAGCGAAGTATCAGTGCGTTTCTCTGAAATAAAAGTTGTATTTTTGCGCGCACGTTGACTTCGGTCCGTTGACAAACAGCATGAAAAAATAGTCATATAATTATATTCATTCATACGAATCACATTTATGGAAAAAATCAGCTACGCCCTCGGTATGGTTATCGGCCATAACCTGAAAGGCATGGGTGTAAACGAACTGGATGCCCAGAATTTTGCGCAGGCGGTCGGCGATGTGCTGTCCGGCAATCCCACCACGCTCTCCGACACGGAGGCCCAGCAGCTCGTCACCCGCTTCCTCCAGGAAAAGGAAAACGAGAAAGGCAAAGAAGTACGCGAAGCCGGCGAAGCCTTCCTCGCCACCAACGCAAAGAAGGAAGGTATCACCGTATTGCCCAGCGGTCTGCAATATACCGTCATCAATGAAGGCAGCGGCCGCAAGCCGAAGGCTACCGACAGCGTGAAGTGCCACTATGAGGGAACGCTCATCGACGGCACCGTGTTCGATTCCTCCTATCGTCGCGGCGAGCCCGCCACCTTCCCGCTCAACGGTGTCATTGCCGGCTGGACCGAAGGCGTGCAGCTCATGAGCGAAGGCGCGAAGTTCCGCTTCTTCATCCCCTACCACCTGGCCTATGGCTCACGCGGCGCCGGACAGTCGATTCCGCCCTATGCCGCCCTCATCTTCGACGTGGAACTCATCGAAGTGCTCTGATAAAGGGAAAGGCTGCGGACAGCCGCCCCTTGATTTCATCCCAAAGCATTTAATCAACAAAACAAATAAAAAAATTATGAAAAAGATTTTCATGGCAACCGCAGTTGCCGCTACCGCACTCCTGAGTGCCTGCAACCAGAAAGCATCCAATTCCAGCATGAAGAGCGACGCCGACACCGTCAGCTACGCTCTCGGTATGGTCAACTCAATCCCCGCTACTGAGCTCAAGAACGGCCTGTCACAGATGGGTAGCGACTCTGCCTATACCGACGACTTCGTTCGCGGTGTGGAAGACGGTATCAAGGCTGCCGCCGACAAGAAGCAGCTGGCCTACTACGTGGGCGTACAGCAGGGTATGATGATTTACCAGCGCGACGTGAAGGGCATCGAAGGCATCATGTTTGCCAACGACTCCACCCAGCACCTCAACGCCGAACTCATCATTGCCGGCTATCTCGACGCACTCAACGCCAAAGGACAGCTCAAGGGTGCCAACGACGCTCCCATCAACCAGCAGGAACTCCAGATGATGATTCAGCGCATCATCATGGCTGCCGACAGCAAGAACAAGGAAGCCAAGTATGCCGAATACAAGAAGGAAAATGAAGCCTACATGGCCAACATCGCCAAGCAGGAAGGCGTGAAGCCGCTGGCCAACGGTGTTTACTACAAGGAAATCACTGCCGGCAAGGGCGACACGGTAGCCGTAGGCAAGCAGATTGAAATCGAATACGAAGGCCGTCTGATCAACGACACCGTGTTCGACTCCTCCAAGCAGCGCAACGAAACGGCCAAGTTCCCCGTTGGCGTAGGCGCAGTGGTGCCCGGTTTCGATGAGGCTCTCAAGCACATCACCATCGGTTCCGAATGGGAAGTCTACATTCCCGCAGAGCAGGGCTACGGCGCACAGGACATGGGCAACATCAAGCCTTTCTCAACCATCATCTTCAAGATCAAGGCCATCTCTGAAGTAAAGGAAGACAAGTAAACCGGTTCTTCCCGAACAAAGACAAAAGGGAGGCAGCTCCCTTCAGATTCTTACAACCATAAACGTATCTTTTCATCCATATCATGAAGATAAAATCATTCGCTCTCATTCTCTTCGGTGCGGCGGCTCTGGCCGCCTGCACCGGAAAGGGCGATTCCGATGCGGCCCAAGGCACACCGAAATTTGAAACCCCGATTGACTCGTTGAGCTATGCCCTCGGCATGGGCTATTCCGCCTCGCAGGAAGAAATGGGGATGGTGCTGACCAACGCCGGCAGCGACAAGGCCTTCGTCGACCAGCTGCTTCAGGGCGTCAAGGACGGCATCAACGGTGGCGACAAGGCAAAGCTGGCCTACTATGTAGGTCTGCAGGCCGGTATGAACATGCGCCGCGACATCATTGCCGAAGCCGAAGCGCGCCTTTTCGGCATGGACTCACTGCGCCATCTGAATCTTGACAACTTCCTGGCCGGATTTGAGGATGTCGTCAACAAAAACTTCCACTTCAAGGTCAACGGAGAAATCCTGCTGCCCGACATGGCGGCCAACTATGTGCAGACAGCCATCGAGAAAGTCAACCTCGAACGGGCCTGCCGCGAATACCGCAAGGAATTCGAAGCCAGCAAAGCCTTCTGGGCCGCCAAGGTGAAGGAACCCGGAGTCGACTCGCTGGAAAGCGGCATCTACTACAAGGTCATACAGCCCGGCAAAGGCCCCAAGCCCAGCGAGCAGAACATCGTCTCCATCGAGTATGAAGGACGACTCACCGACGGCACCGTCATCACCAAAAGCCACGCTATCACCGATGTGGCCGTACGCAACGGCATCATCGACATTCCCGGCTTCACCATCGTGATGACCAACATGCCGCTCAACGCAGAGTGGGAAGCCTACATCCCCTGGAGCCTGGCCTACGGCACAGAGGGCTACAGCGACGCCATTCCGCCCTTCTCCGACCTTATCTTCAGAATCAAGCTGCACAACATCAAATAAAACTCAAGCTGACATGACTTTCAGAACTATCGCCCTGCTTGCCCTGGGCTTCGTGACCGTCACCGGCGCACAGGCCATGGACCGCAAGAAAAAGGACAAGAAAAAACCCGCAACCGAAGCCGTACAGCCGGTGCCCGCCGACAGCTTCAGCTACGCCATGGGCCTTGTGCAGGCTCCCAGCCTGAAGCAATACCTCGAAACGCGTGAAGGGCTGAAAAGCGAATACATCGGCCAGGCCATCGAAGGCATCAAGGCCTACGCTTCCCTCAGCGAGGAGGAAAGAATGAAGAAAATCGCCTTCAGCGCAGGGCTCCGCATCGGAGATATGAACAAGAAGCAGGTCATCCCGGCACTGAACCGTCAGGCCACAGGAAAGGCCGACACCACCTATACGGACCTGGCGGAGTTCAACCGCGGCCTCAGCGACGGCATTGCCGGTACGGGGGCACTGCAACCCGACTCGGCCATGAAAATTGCCGAGCGGCAAATCAAATACTACACTCTCCAGCTGAAGGAGAGCAACCTGGCCTGGCTGGAGGCCAACGCCAAGCAGAAAGGCGTTAAGACCACCGACAGCGGGCTCCAGTATCGCATCCTCAGCAAGGGGGAAGGCCCCATGGCCAACGACACCAGCATGGTGGAGGTGCACTATGAGGGCAAACTCATCGACGGCACCATTTTCGACTCCTCCTACAAGCGCAACCAGACAGCCACCTTCGGCTGCAACCAGGTAATCAAAGGATGGACCGAAGCGCTGAAGATGATGCCCGAAGGCTCCATCTGGGAACTCTACATCCCCTATGACCTGGCCTACGGCGAGCGCGGCAACCAGAACATACCGCCTTATTCCACCCTTATCTTCAAGGTGGAACTCATCAAGGTGAACCCTGAGACCGAAACGAGGAAATAAATCCCCGCCACGGCCTTGCCGGCGAACGGAGCGGGCTCTACCTCCGCCGGTCTCCGCATCGCCCGTCTGAAGCCGCCGTTTCACACAGAATGACCACGGCAACGCTGCTTCCGGAAGTGGAATGCTTCCTTCGCAGCGTTGCCGTTTTTTTATGTCCGCACAATCCGGCGGGCATAAGGCCGGTGAAGGAAATTCCGCCGCCGGCCTTTTTCCTTTCTCCGGCGGCGCCCCTTTCATAAACCCCAATCGGTCATTAAAGGTTGACTGTTTGTGGTTTTATTTGTAATATACAACGTGAGTTCGGTATAATGATTTATCCCTGGCAGAGGTCGCTGTATGCTGTTGCCGCATCACGGTTTCACAATCCTACTGACAGAAAATCCTAAAGTACTGATAG
>ENA-OZFV01000161-OZFV01000161.1-human-gut-metagenome-genome-assembly--contig:-NODE-161-length-40012-cov-7.385690_pt1 | contig 40012 bp, 35 predicted proteins | sample MGYA00245110_ERZ653645 | MGnify/ENA primary metagenome ERZ653645 (study PRJEB26926, sample SAMN06165144) | human gut metagenome | biome: ENVO:00009003; feature: ENVO:2100002; material: ENVO:00002003... | reverse complement strand
TTCTGAAGCCGGACTTCGGAAACCCTCCTTTTTTTGTGTCTTTGTGCCGGAGCAGGCGGTCGGCCCTCCGGCGGGGGACCGTCCGTTTTCCTGGCTTTGTTCCGGCTTTGTTTTTCGGAATGGGAGTGTTGCTCCTGTTTCGCCAGATGGTGTCGGCCGTTGGCCGGGATAATGGTGAAGCCGGCGGATATGTCGGTGTCCAGTATGATTTTTTGATGTTTTGTTATCTTTGTAAGGATGGTGTGGCTATGAATGCTGAGTAGATTTTGTAATCATGTAGAATGTCCTGAAAGGAGGTTCATTTCCCTAGTTTGTGTGATCTTGCCGGACTTTTCTGTAGAATTATTGGATTGTGAACAGTCCGTGACCTAATCTTTTCTTTGACTATGGGCTAAGAGTTCTTGCCGACCGTTTTCCAGTATCAAATTCAGTCTTTACTGGTCCTTCTGTTTCCTGTGATATGTCTTTCGTTTGGGTAGGGGTTGTATAGGCAGCATGGTGTTACCTGTTTTATAAGAAAAACAGCGGCGGGAACTGTCGGGTAGACAGTATTCCGCTGCTGTTGTGCAAAGCTAAACGGTAACGCGGGGACAGGAAGAGACTGTGGTCTGATACGCTTGTACACAGGTTTCCTCAATCTCCTTGTTATGGGTCTTATGGTGTTTCTATCGTAACAGAAATACGGCCTTTTCCAACTGCTGCGGCCAGTCTGTCCGGTTCCACAATCTTTCCTATGCGCGTATAAGAGTAACTGGTTGGGAAAGTGTCGTAGAACAGAACAAGGCAGTTGGAGCCATACAGCATCAGGTCGCCCTTCTCTATTCTTCCAGGGCGTGAACTCGCTGTCGGCAGGTTGTCCGAGAGCATGTAGTATTTCTCATTGCCGTTGAGTTCGTTCATCGTTATGGTTAGCGGCAGGAGTGCGGCAAAGGCACGTGCCGTGGCATTGTCTTCCAAAACTGCCCGAAAGGTAGTATTACCTATTTTAAGGGTGATGCTGTCTGTTTTCATGTCAGAATCAGTTTCGTTTCCGTTAGGATTGTCTTCTCCATTTTCAGTGTCCGCTTCGTCTGTGTTCTCCTGCCCTGTTTCGTTACCGTCGGTGCCAGGAACGTTTTCTTCATTGTTTCCCGTTTCATTGTCTCCTGCATGTTCATTGTCCTCTTGTCCGGGATTTTCGGGCGTAATTCCCGTCCCCTGCAAGTCGAAGTCTTCTTCCGGACTGCAGGACGCTAATGCAGCAGGAGTGGTCAGAATGAGGGAAAGAGTCAGGATAAACTGTAGTATTCTCATATTTTTATGAATGAAGATGTTTTTTCCCTAAGTGTACCGCCGGCGTGATATTGTCTATGCCTTTTTGGTGTCAATCTGGCGCAGGATTCTGGCCGGGACTCCGCCCACTATCGTATTGGCCGGTACATCCTTGGTCACGACGGAACCGGCGCCGATGACGGCATTGTCGCCAATTCTGATTCCTTGCAGGAGAGTGGAATTGGAACCGACCCAGACATTCTTGCCCAATACGATGGAAGCAGGATAGAGTGAAGCTCTGTCGGCCGGTGCAAATCCGTGGTTGAGCGTAGCAAAAACTACGTTGTGGCCAATGAGACACCCGTCGCCGAGCGTGATTCCTCCCTGGTCCTGAAAATGGCAGCAGGCATTGATGAATACGTTTTTCCCGATTGTGGTGTTCTTCCCGAAATCTGTATAGAAGGGCGGGAACACGCGGAGAGTTTCGTCCACTTGCCTGCCGAAAAGGCGGGACAGCATTTGGCGTACTTCCTCCGGGGTATGGTAGGCATTGTTCAGTTCGAAGGTGATTTTACGTGCCTCGTTGCTCATCTCGTTCAGGAATACGTGGATTTCGGGTGTGTTGAGTGGGCGCCGGGCGCCCACATGTTCCAGGAATTCTTCCAGATTCATCATGCTGCGTTATTGAAGGTATTGATGAAAAAAGGTTGCTATCGTGTCGAAAGGTATGGCCTTACGGTTGTCGTATAAGTCGACGTGGTTGGCTCCGGGGATAATCAGCAGCTGCTTGTTGTCTCCTTTCAGTTTCTTGAATGCGTCTTCGCTGAAATAGCGTGAATGTGCCTTTTCGCCGTGTATCATCAGTACGGCACTGCGGATTTCGTCCGAATAGGCCAGAATCGGCATGTTGATGAAGGAAAGCGAGGAGGTCACGTTCCAGCCCAGTCCGGAGTTGATGGAGCGTTCGTGGTAGCCGCGTTGCGTCTTGTAATAGTTGTAATAGTCCTTCATAAACTGTGGCGTGTCGGCATCGGGTTCCGGATTGGCCACACCGTGTTTGTAGGTGCCGTTTCGATAGTCTTCCGTGCGTTGGGCGTTCAGCTGTTTGCGCAGTTCGTAGCGGGCATCGGCGTCCACGGCGTCGTTGTATCCTTTGGCATTGACACGGCTCATGTCATACATGGTAGCTGTGACCGTGGCCTTGATGCGCGTATCGATGGCGGCTGCGTTGAGGGCAAATCCGCCGAATCCGCAAATGCCGAGAATACCTATCTGTTCCGGGTTTACGTCCTCGCGGGTGGAGAGGTAATCCACGGCCGCACAGAAGTCCTCCGTGTTGATGTCGGGCGAGGCTACCTGACGGGGTTCGCCGCCACTCTCACCGGTGTAGGAGGGGTCGAAGGCCAGTGTCAGGAATCCCTTTTCGGCCAGGGTCTGTGCGTAGAGTCCGGATGCCTGCTCCTTGACGGCTCCGAAGGGACCGCTGACAGCGATGGCGGGCAGCTTCCCCGTGGCGTTTTTGGGGATGTAGAGGTCGGCGGCCAGCGTGATGCCATACCGGTTGTGGAAGGTGATTTTACTGTGGTTCACTTGGTCACTTTTTGGGAAAGTCTTGTCCCATTCTTGTGTAAGGGTTAATTGGGGTTTCATGTCGTTTTCGTTGATGGGTGAATTGGACGTGTTTGGTGTACAGCTGCAAAGGCAGAGGGCGGTGAGTATACCGATGTTTCTCAGCCAATGTTTGGAGATGGTTGTAAGTGGTTTGCTTTTGTGAATCATCATGTCTTTCGCTTTTTTCTATAGTGCAAATTTCCTTGTTTTTCTCCTTACTTTCTGTAGATAAATTACGGATTCCTGCCGTAGGTTATAACCCCAAATACAGATTTTGACCAGATTTCTATAAGAGCGGCTCGGCCATGTCAAGTCTGAAAACTGCGTTTTTGTCTTGCCATTGCACTCGCCTTTCACTATCTTTTCATAAGATAGGATGCGGCTCGGCCATGTCAAGTCTGAAAACTGCGTTTTCGTCTTGCCATTGCACTCGCCTTTCACTATCTTTGCAAAAGGATAAAGCGAAAGAAGGCCATGGAAAAGATTCTTCATCTGAATAGTGTGGAGCAATACACCCAACTGTACGGGCTTGAAGCCCAGCATCCGCTGGTGGGCGTTGTCGACTTGAATCATGCCACCCGGCGAGTGGAATATACGCATTGGAACTATGGCATCTATGCGCTTTATCTGAAGATGGAACAGGCTTGCTATATCCAGTATGGAAGGCAAAGCTATGATTACCAGGAAGGGACGATTGTTTGCTTCGCGCCGGGACAAACCACGGATACGGTGTTGACAACGGACCACATACAGATGAATGTGCTCGGGTTGCTCTTCCATCCGGACTTTTTGCGGGGAACTTCTCTGGAGAAGACCATTCGGAAATATACGTTCTTTGCCTACGAAGTGAATGAGGCCTTGCATCTTTCGGAAGAGGAGAGGAGTATTGTCATGGATTGCCTCAAGATGATTCGCATGGAGTTGGAGCAAGGCGTTGACAAGCATACCCGTACCTTGCTGGTCAATCAGATAGAACTCTTGCTGAATTATTGCCTGCGTTTCTATGAACGCCAGTTTTCTACGCGTAACCAGGTAAACCGCGATGCGCTGACGCGTTTTGAGCGTTTGCTGGATGACTATTTTGAAGGGGCGACAGCTGAAAAGAATGGTTTGCCTACAGTCAGATATTTTGCAGATAAAGTATGCCTTTCGCCCAATTATTTTGGTGATATGCTGAAAAAAGTTACGGGGAAAACGCCGCAGGAATACATACAGGAGAAAATCATCGATATCGCCAAGAGCCGCATGGCCGGCACCACGGATACGGTGAGCCATGTAGCCTACTCTCTTGGATTCCAGTATCCGCAGCATTTTTGCCGGCAGTTTAAGAAACTGGTGGGTTGCACGCCCGGCGAGTATCGCATGAGAATGACCGCGAGTCCCGATGGGTTGGGACACGCCTGACGCTTTCCCAGTAACGCTTAGGAACGAGCAACACGATTTCCGGTGGAGAAAGTTGCGTCTGATTGTTTGGGGAATGTATAAAAACCGCCATTCCGGCTTCTTGGGGAAATGCTGGAATGGCGGTATGCTGATAACTTTTCTTTGAGTGGGAACGAGGGGGTATTTTTAAGGTATGACCTTTGACTGGATGTTCCACGATATGCAATTAAATCCCCCTCCGTGGCCAATCACTTCCGAGGCATCGACGCATTCAATACGTCCCTGATAATCCGGAAAAGCTCTTTCTATCTGTTGCAAGGCCTGCTCATCTTCTGCTATGCTGAAGGTGGGAACAATAATTACGTTTTTGGTCTGAAGGAAATTTATATAGGCCCACGAGAGGTCTTTGTGCCGTGAGTGAGTTGTAAATTTCATTTCGACTACATCAAAGCAGGCTTCTAAGGCTTTTCGGAATCTGCGGGAGAAATAACCTGATTCCTCGTAGGCGGTCAGCAAAACCGTGTCTCCGTTCACCCATCGGACGATGCCGTCTGCGTGGCCATGTTTTTCCGCTCTGTCCCATGGCAGGAACACCGTTGGGCATTCAAACAACTCTTCGAGGGTCGAAATCAGTTTTTCGCGGGGGATATCCCTATTCTCGTAAAAGACCTTTTCAGTCATGATGACCTTATCCGGGCTCTTGATGACATTACCTCCGTCGATAATCAGGTGGGTCTTGAGGGTTGGGATGCCCAATTCACTCAGTGTTCTGCTCGGGTCGGTTATGTAATTTTTGTCCTTGGGGGCAGACAGGTAGTCCGGTGCATATTGGTATTGCACAAACTTGGTGCTGCTGACTTGAACAGGCATATAATCTCTGCACCAATAGTCCTTGGTGTGGTTGAGAAAGCCATATTCAATGCCATGCCTGCTTAATTTGTGGCAGAGGTTTTCTGCAACAGTCGGGAAATCCCTCAATAGCCATTTTGAGAAGTATACGGTGTCGGTCAGTCGGTCGGTAACCATATCGCTTCTTTCAATTTGAACTGCCAGGGTCTGGAGTCGCGATCATCGGTTTTCTTTCCGTCTACTATGATACGGGCTCCTTTTCTTGCCCCCTGTTGAAGCTCTTCCTGGGGTTCATGCGCATCGTCAATCCATACAATGTCGGATTTGCCATTGATAGAAAATCCATTCAAATAATCAAACAGAAACGTAGAACGGTTGTCTCTCATATTTTTCTGCAAGGGCAGGAAGGCCTGGGCCTTACAATCGTAGACTGAGTATTCACGTATTAAGGCCGAGGCTCTGAAACGTTGTTCTTCGTTCTCGAATGTGATGTCGTAGCCGGATTGATGGGCATTGAGGGTCATTAAAGGGAAGTAGGGCACATTCATGTCCGGCTTGTTCCTATGGTACATAATTGGATCTTTGATGGCGTCCGGTTGGTCGCTTTCATCGTGATAATAGAATTCCACGGTGCGTATGTACACTCTGTAGGTGTCATTTACCTTGATGTATCCGCCATAGATGAACTGCTTGGCTAATTCCTTGAATTGCTTGACTAATTCTTCTTCCGAAGTGCAGCGATTGAACTGGGACAAATGTTGATACAAAGACATGTTGTAATTGGTTTATGGTTATTAATAAGGATTGATGTGTTTTTTTCAGAAAATTCTTGATGGTGTTTCGCCGAGTGTGTCTGCGGCAAGTCTACCTAAAGAGTAATGATACAAATTTAATAGATAGTTTTGTCTTTCATATCCGAATCGTTGATTTTTTTGATGTAGGGCAAACAGACCCAGCTGGGGGAGTAAGCAGTAATCTGTCAGCAACATCGCTACCTACGCTTATAACCGAAAGGTTCTTTAAGGGTTACACAACGCGCAGAATGATTTTTTATCACTAAGGTCTTTTTTCCATGATATCTCGGCGTAAAAAGAATAGATTGTTTGTGCTCAACAGGAACCGCATTTTATCAGAAAACTGTAACAAAATGTGTGTTATCCGTTATGCGTAATACCTAAAAAATGACAGGTAATGCAGTCAAGAACGGTCTAAACACCTAAAATATGCGATTGTGGAAGAATGCTCATGGCAGTAACTTTGCATCCGGAATTAAAAGATAGGATAATAGATTTACAAGGTATTGGTTTATGAGTAAAGCGTTGTGGATTAGGTATATGAAATTTGTATTCCTTTTTGTCGCAATGACATTAAGTGTAACGGTCAAGGCGGAAGTCCGGAAGATTGTTTTATCAGGAATAGTAAAATCTACGGATAAGAGCCCCGTGGATTTTGCAACCGTCTATCTGAAGAATACCAGCTTCAAATGTACTACCAACGAGAAAGGAGAATACAGCCTAAGCGCTCCTGCAGGAGAATACACGCTTGCTGTTTCAGCCATAGGTTTTGAGACTTACGAGAAAAAGATTAATGTTGGCCATCACGATAACAGACACATAATAACATTAAGCCCGTCAGCAACAGAGCTGGGGGAAGTAGTTGTGGTGGCAAACGGAGTGAGTCGCCTGAAGCGTTCGGCATTCAATGCAGTGGCTGTCGACACCAGGGAGATGAAGAACAGTACCAAAAGCCTGAGTGATGCTCTCGCCAAAGCTCCCGGGATGAAACTCAGAGAATCAGGAGGCGTGGGGTCGGACATGCAACTAATGCTCGACGGGTTCAGTGGAAAGCACGTGAAGGTTTTCATTGACGGCGTTCCGCAGGAAGGTGTCGGAAGTTCCTTCGGACTAAACAACATTCCGGTCAACTTTGCAGAAAGGATAGAAGTATATAAAGGTGTAGTTCCGGTAGGTTTCGGTTCGGATGCCATAGGAGGGGTTGTCAACATTGTCACGAACAAGAAAAGGCAGAATCGGTTTCTTGATGTCTCGTATTCATATGGTTCCTTCAACACGCACAAATCAAACATCCATTTCGGACAGACCCTGAAAAACGGGTTTACCTACGAGATAAATGCTTTTCAGAATTATTCGGACAACAATTACTATATAGACGGGCCTATAAAGGACTTTGAAACCGGAAACATCAACGCTGGAACAGGCCGGGTAAAAAGATTCAATGACACTTACCACAATGAAGCTGTAATCGGGAAGGTGGGGGTGTTGGACAGGAAATGGGCAGACCGGCTGATGTTCGGATTTACATATTCAAACATGTACCAGGACATACAGACGGGTGTACGTCAGAATATCGTCTATGGCGAAAAGCACAGAAAAGGGCATTCGCTTATGCCTTCGGTGGAGTATAGGAAAAGAGACCTCTTCGTCAAAGGACTTGAACTGATGGTAACAGGAAACTACAACAGGAATACTACTTACAATGTGGACACAGCTGCATACGAATACAACTGGTTAGGCGACAAGAATCTGATGAATACCCGCGGCGAGCAGTCCTATCAGTATTCGCGTGCAGATAATGACAACTGGAACACTACGGTAACTCTGAACTACAGAATAGCTAAGGCGCATTTCATTACATTTAATAATGTGTTCAATGCTTTCAGACGCGAAAACACCTCTTTGCTGGCCAAAGAAGAACAGACAGACCCGATAGACAAACGCACCAGGAAGAACATCAGCGGACTTTCATACAGACTGATGTTGTCGGAGAGATGGAACTTTTCAGCTTTTGCGAAACAGTATATGCAATATGTCTCTGGTCCGCAAGCCACCAACTCCAATGCCACGGATTTCATACGAACAGACAGGAATGTCAGTTCAACAGGATACGGGGCAGCAGGTACATATTTCATTATGCCGGCATTGCAGGTGAAACTGTCGTATGAGAAAGCCTACCGTCTGCCCACTATTGAGGAAATGTTCGGTGATGAAGACATAGAAATGGGCGATATAGGCATACGTCCGGAAAACAGTGACAATATAAATCTGAACATCAGCTACAACAAGACCTTCGGCAAGCACAGTGTTTATGTGGAGGGAGGACTTATATACCGTGACACAAAGGACTATATACAGAGAAATATCGCCGACCTTAGCGGCGGTAAGATGGCTGCCACATATATCAACTACGGAAAGGTTCTTACCAAAGGAATAAATGCCTCTGTAAGGTACGGTTTCAGCAACTGGCTGAGCATCGGCGGTAACTTCACAAATATGGACGTAAGAGACAATCAGAAGATGGCCATAGGGACCAATCAGCCTAATCTGGCCTATAAGGAGCGCATGCCCAACGTGCCTTACATGTTTGCCGATTCGGACATAAATCTCTATTGGCACAACCTGTTTGAAAAAGGAAACACATTGACGTTTACCTATGACAATCAGTATCTGCACAGTTTCTCTTACTATTCACAGGTGATAGGCTCGAGCAGTGACTACGTTGTCCCCAACCAGTTTTCGCACAACCTCAGTCTTTCATACAGCATGAAAAAAGGGAGATACAACATTTCTTTCGAATGCCGCAATCTGACCGACGAAAAGCTATACGACAATTTCAGTTTACAGAAGGCGGGAAGAGCATTCTACGGAAAAGTAAGAGTATATTTTGGAAGATAAAAACAATACCATCTAAAAGGAATGAAAATGAATAAAAGAAGATTTCTCAGAAGCGTAGCCATATTCTTTGGCGTAGCATTATTGGCAGTTTCATGTAGCGAGGATATAACTGACGACGGTGGCAGTGGTAGCGGCACAGGCCAAAAGGGCCGATACGTAATAGCTGCATCGGTTACCGCATCCGGAAGTACCACAAACGTGCTTCTTACGGCCCCGTCGCTCGATGAGGGAACTGTTTCAACAAAGAACAACGGGCTTGTTAACGACGGTGCCACACAATGGATATACTATAAAAACCAGTATCTTTACGGACTGGCATACAATCAGGGGAATGCAGGCATCACAACGTCGTTCATCCTTGATGCAAACAACAACATAAAGAAGAGAAGCGGAGAATTCGCCATCAGACGGTTTACGACCTTCGGCACCTACGGAAAGTATATCATGACCACTTCTACCGGAGACGGCCCCACGGAGTGGAACGATGAAAACGGATATACTCCGAAATCCTTCCTTATCTCATATCTTGACGCCGCAGGGGAGATATATACCACCAACGATACAAGAAACGAAATGTATCTGTCGGAAAACTTCCTTGGCAACGGAGAATATGTGACCTTGGCGGGTCTCCTTGAAAATAACGGCAAAATATATTCGGCAGCCGTACCCATGGGCTTGAGCCAGTACGGAACCAAATTTGAAAACGGAAAATGGGTTCTGCCAGGCAATGAGGATTTGATAAAAACGGAAGCAGGTGGTAGCGGAAGCAGTGCGTATGACAAGGATGAACTTCAGTGGACTCAGTATCCCAACGAATGCCATATCGCCATCTTCAACGACGAGACCCTTACTGGAAAGAAGATTATCTCAACAAACAGGATAAGCTACGCGGCAGGGCGAATGAAGTCGCAATACTACCAAATGATTTGGAGTGCAGGCAACGGCGACATTTACGTATTCTCGCCAAGCTATGCAAAAACCATGACTGACGACAGACAGAAGACCACACTGCCTGCGGGTGTAGTGAGAATACCTGCCGGAACGGAAGCCTTTGACGATTATTACTGCAACATAGAAGAGAAAACCGGCGGAAAATCATTCATGCGCTGCTGGCCTATAACTGATGACTATTTCCTTCTGCTCATGTATGACCGCCCCTTCTCGGAAACAGGCTATACGGCAAACCAACTTGCCATTTTCAAGGCTGAGGACAAGGAACTGACATACGTAACCGGCATGCCTTCGGACATCAGCGGCTTCGGAAACACTCCATACGTCGAAAACGGAAAAGCCTATGTAGCCGTGACTACCACTTCCGGATATCCCGCCATCTATAAGATTGATCCTGCTACGGGAGCTGCGACAAAAGGACTTACAGTTGAGGCGACTCAGCTTTCAGGAGTAGGAAAACTTAATGTAACGGAATAGTTTTGATAGTAATAAAGTAGTAAAGGGAGATAGCGGATTGAAATATTGGTTCTACCTCCTGATGGTCTGCCGTCTCCTGTATTACTTTATTACTTTTTAAAGAAACAGAATGAAAAGATTACTGCACAAGATACATCTCTGGCTGTCCATTCCGCTGGGGCTGATCATCACTGTGATATGCTTCACCGGTGCCATGCTGGTATTCGAACAGGATATCACGCGGGCTCTGAACAGGCACCTTTATCATGTGGAAGTGCCTCAGGGAAAAGAAAGACTGAATCCTTCTGAAGTCATGAATTTAGTACAGGAGCGGCACGGAGAAATGAAGATTTCATCCGTGAGCATCCCCAAAGCCGCAGATGCTACCTATCAGATCAGTTTCAGCAACGGGGGAAAGAAGGTCCTTTTTGTCAATCCTTATACCGGCGAAAGCATAGGGTGGTCAAAATCATATCCTTTCTTTCAGACAATGAAGAAACTGCACAGATGGTTTCTTGATGTCCCGAAAAGTAAAGGCAGTATGTCAACCGGTAAGCTTATCGTGGGTATTTCTACAATAGCCATGACGATAATCCTCATAAGCGGACTGGTAATATGGCTTCCGCGCACCCGTAAGGCTTTGAAGAACAGACTTACAGTGGCATGCAGCAAAGGCACCAGACGCCTGATGTACGATTCGCACGTGGCACTCGGTTTCTATGCCACCATATTTCTCCTGCTGATGGCTCTGACCGGCCCCACATGGTCGTTCGGATGGTATAGGGAAGCCGCCTACTCACTCCTTGGAGCCGAGCCGCAAACTCAAAGCCAGCAGACCGGGCACGGTCACGGACAGGGTGACAGGCAGGGGAGCGGTAAAGCAGAACGCCGGCAGGGAAACAATATTGCATACGATGTTGCATTGAAGGAGATACAATGTCTTTACTCAGAATACAATTATATCAAGTTGAGCAAGAACGAGGCAACCGTATCGCTGAACAAAAACGGATACAGACAGAAGTCGGACAACATAAAGTTCAATCCTAAGACCGGCAAAATAACCGAAATCAGAAAATTCGAGGATAACAGTGTGCGACAGAACCTCAGAGGGCTGATATATTCGCTGCATGTAGGAACCTGGGGCGGTCCGCTGACCAAGGTACTTTACTTCCTGGCGGCACTGATTGGTGCCACTCTGCCTCTGACGGGATATTACCTTTGGCTTAAGAAAAAGAGAAGGTAACAGCATTCCAGCCAACACGTCAGAAAGAATGTAACGGGTTTACATATTCTGTCGGTATAACTTGTGTTGATGCAAACCATTGTGTGGCTTGTATAAACGCAAGTTATTTCTTTTTATGAACCGCACCGTAATTGATGGAGGATGAATAGAAGAAAATGCTTTTCGGCGGCACGAGTAAAGCATATTCTGGCGTAAGGCAGTTTCCGGGTTCAAGGACGGGCCGTTTACCGGATTTCTAGAAAATCAAGGGATTAGGCTGTCTGCATAGATTCTGGCATCTTTTTCCGCGAAGATACAGGTGCTTCTGTGTCTTGCTCAGAACACAAGACGCAAAACACTCCTTACTTTAGGAAAAACGAAAGTACTGACAGAAATTTCTAAAGTACTGAGAGTTTTTTCTAAAGTAAGGAGTGTTTTGGGAAGGTGCCGGTGCCCGTGCGGGGACGGAATATGCGGCCTTTCGGAATGCCCCGGCTGATTTATTCGATGCGTACAGCCGTGCCGCTGCAGGTGACCATGAGCATACTGCCCGATGAACCTACGGTTTCATAGTCGAGGTCGATGCCGACAACGGCGTTGGCGCCCATGCGTTCGGCTTCGTTCGACATTTCCTGCAGGGCGGTCTGTTTGGCCTCGCGAAGCACTTCTTCGTAGCTGCCGGAACGGCCGCCGAAAAAGTCGCGCAGGCCGGCCATGAAGTCACGCAGCACGTTGGCACCGATGATGGTTTCGCCCGATACGATGCCGTAGTAGGTCACAATTTTCTTTCCTTCAACTGTGGGTGTGGTAGTCAGTAACATGGTTTTCATTGGTATTTGCGATGCGTCCGCGCCGGCGGCGCATGCCCGTTGTGAGGTATGGATGGCGGGGCAGGGGGAGAGGGGGCGTGTGCGGCGGTTGCCGCTCCGGTTTCGTCTCTGTGCGGTTTTGCCCGTTTGCCGAATGTTGCAAAAATAAGTAAATATTTTCGAACAGCAGTCGGATATTGTTTATCTTTACACGGATTTATGGTCCGTCCCTCTGCTGAGGAAGGGCGGCGGACCTGTGGCTTTATGGATAAAACTATGAAAAGAACAAGAATTTTGCTTTGCACACTCGCCTGTATGGTGGTTATGATGGCGGCTGCCAGGATTCCGGTTTCGCCGGAGAAGAAAATCCGGTTGACGGATGGATGGTCGTTCTTGAAGAGTGACGTTGGAAATTTGTGGGAACTGGTGCGGCCGGTCCGTAGCGGACAGCCGGAGAGTGTGCCCCTTTGGACGGCTGTCAGCCTGCCCCATTGCTTCAATGCGGAAGATGCGGTGGACCCCGACTGCAATTACTATCAGGGGCCGGGGTGGTATCGGACGCTGTTGAAGCTGGATTCCCCTTATCCCGACGGACGCATAATGCTGGAGTTTGAAGGGGCGGGACAAAAGACGGAGGTGTATGTCGGCCGGGAGAAAGTGGCGACGCACGTGGGCGGCTATGACAGTTGGAATGCCGACCTGACCGATGCGGTGCGGCGGTTTCAGAGCTCGGAGGATGCGCCCCGATTCAAGGGGCGTGTGCCGGTGAGCGTGCGTTGCGACAACTCGCGCGATGCGGAGATGATTCCTTCCGATTTGTCGGATTTTACGCTTTATGGCGGTCTGTACCGCTATGTCAATCTGGTTTATCTTCCGGCTGTTTCGCTTGACAAGCTGCACATTTCGCCCGTGCTGGCTTCCGCGCACACGGGGCATGTGCGGGTGGACGGCCATTTTTATCAGCTGGCGGATGTCCGGGAGGCCAGCGTCCTGGTTGAGGTGACCGACCCGCAGGGAAAAACGGTGCTCTCGCGCCGGCTGGAGCAGGTGGTGCCGCTGGGTGATGTCCGGTTGCTGGAGGCGGATGTGGATAAGCCCGTGTTGTGGTCGGTCGATGCCCCGGCGCTCTATACGTGCCGTGTGACGGTGGAGGCCGGCGGGCAGGTGTTTGTGGCCACGGAGCGTTTCGGTTTCCGCTCGTTTGAGTTCCGCGCGAAGGGGCCTTTCTTTCTCAACGGGAAGCGCCTGTTGCTGCGTGGCACCCACCGGCATGAAGACCACGCCGGAGTGGGTGCGGCCATGACATACGAACAGATGGAGGAGGAAATGCGGCTGATGAAGCAGATGGGCGTGAATTTTATCCGTCTGGGGCATTACCAGCAGTCGGAGCGGATTCTTGAACTTTGCGACGAACTGGGCATACTGGTGTGGGAGGAGATTCCCTGGTGTCGCGGCGGACTGGGCGGCGACAAGTATAAGGAGCAGGCACGGCGGATGTTGGCGAACATGATTGACCAGCATTATAACCATCCGTCGGTCATCCTGTGGGGGCTGGGCAATGAAAACGACTGGCCGAATGATTTTCCCGATTTTGACAAGGCGGCTATCCGGGCCTTCATGAAGGAACTGCACGACCTCTCGCACAGCAAGGACGGCAGCCGTCTGACGGCCATCAGGCGTTGCGACTTCTGCAATGACATTGTGGACGTTTATTCGCCTTCCATCTGGGCCGGCTGGTATCGGGGACGCTTTACCGATTACTTCCGCTTCACGCAGGAGGAAATGAAGAAGGTGGACCGCTTCCTGCATGTGGAATGGGGAGCCGACAGCCATGCCGGCCGTCACGGCGAAGTGACGCCGGAGAGCTGGGAACCGGAAAAATATCTGGAGGCCTGGAGCAAAAAGAAGAATGAATGGTCGGAATCCTATCAGGTGCGGCTGATTGACTGGCACTTGAAGGAACAGGAGCGCATGCCCTGGCTGACGGGAACGGCCTATTGGCCTTTCAAGGATTTTTCCACACCGGTGCGTCCTGAAAATCCGGTGCCGTATGTCAACCAGAAAGGGGTGGTGGAGCGCGACCTGACGAAGAAGGAAGCCTACTATGTGTTCCAGTCCTACTGGAGTAAGACCCCGATGTTGCACATCTATGGGCACGGCTGGCCTGTGCGCTGGGGAAAGGCCGGACAGGAGCATGAAGTGCTGGTCTATTCCAACTGTGAGGCCGTGGAGCTGTTTCTCAACGGCGTCAGTCAGGGAGTGCGGCGGCGGAGTGTGCAGAACTATCCTGCGGCCGGCCTGCACTGGCGCTTGCCTTTCCGTGAAGGAAAAAATGAGGTGAGGGCCGTGGCTGTCGGGCAGCCGGCATTGGCGGATTCGCTCGTGTTCGACTATCAGACGGCGGAATGGGGAAAGCCGGCGCGGCTCGAACTGAATGCCCGCAACCTGGGCGACGGACGTGCCGAGGTGGAGGCCTGGCTGGTGGATGAGAACGGGGTGAAATGCCTGGATGCTGACGGTTTCATCCGTTTCGGACTGACGGGTGAAGGCCGGTTGGTGCAGAATCTGGGGACTTCCTCCGGGTCGCGGAAGGTGCAGGCACAGAATGGCCGGGCGCGGATTCGGGTGCAGTTGCAGGGTGGCGTTTCGTGGGTATCGGCCAAAGTGTCCGGACTGCCTGCGGCTTTCGTGCAGGTGAAGTAACTGCGGCACAGCAGCTGCGGAGCAGCGGTGAAGTCGGGTAAAAAAACATCTCTCCCGGCAGATGGGAAATACGCATCTGCCGGGAGAGATGTTTTGGGGAAGTGCAGCGGAATGTCTGCGCCCGCTGCCGCCGACGCATGCTCCGACGGCCTATTGCTGCCAAAGGCGGCTGGCCACGGCATACATCCGTCCGAGAATCTTTCCGGGACGGTAGAGCCCTTTGCGCACGCTGCGGTCGATGCCGGACTCCAGCCGCTGGCGGAAGGAGTGGTACCACCCGCCGAGGATGATGCCCTTCAGGATGCTGGAAAGGGTGATGCTGAGCCAGATGCCGTTGAGACCGAGGGTGGGTATGGACATGAGGGCATAGGCCATGGGAAGGCGTGCGCCCGTCAGCGTGATGCCGACGAGGGCGGGGGGCACGGTGCGGCCGCAGCCGTTGAAGGCGCCTGTGGTGACTGACTCGATGCAGACGAATATCTGCGAAAGGGCGAGGATGAGCATGTAGTCGGCACCGGCGTCGCGCGTGGCGCTGTCGTTGACGAAGATGCTGAAGAGCTCGCGGCCGAAGAAGATGAAGATGACCGTTGCCGTGCCGGAGATGGCGAGTGCCAGCTTCATGGTGTAGGCATATCCCTGCCGGATGCGTTCATAGTTGCGTGCCCCGTAGTTCTGCCCCACGAAGGAAGCCAGGGCGGTGGAAAATCCGGCTGCCGTCATCCAGGTGATGGCCTCAATCTGTGCGCCGATGCTCTGCACCGCCACGCCGATGTGTCCCCAGGTGGAGGCCATGCTGCCCAGCGCCATGGAGAACATGCTGAAAAGTCCGCTCTGGGCGCTGACCGGTATGCCGAGTTGTGCGATGCGGCGCAGGAAAGTGCGGCGGGGCAAGGTCAGGAAGCGGAGCCGGCCGAGCGCCGGGCGCCGGATGTAAAGCTTGTATACGAAGATGGCATATACCACGAGTTGCGAAAAGGCGGTGGCTATGGCCGCACCTGCCGTTCCCAGGGCCGGAAGCGGTCCCGGTCCGTAGATGAGCAACGGGTCGAGCACGATGTTGAAAGCCAGTCCGGTGGCTACAATCTTGAGCGGTGTCTTGCTGTCTCCCTGTCCGTTGTAGAGTCCGCTGAAGGTGTTGTTGTTGAACGTAAAGAAGATGCCCGGCGCCACCAGTCGCAGATATTCCACCGACATGTCGGCTATGTGAGGCTCGAGCCGGAAGAAGGCGGCCAGACCGGGGGCCGCGAAGAAAATGAAGAAGGCATAGAGCAGGGCGATGCCGGCCGAGAGCAGGGCAGCCTGGTTGGCATAGACTCTGGCGCGCTGGCGGTGGCCCGAGCCGAGACTTTGCGAAATGGTGACTTCGGCACCGATTTTCCCGATGAAGGAAAGTGAATTGCAGAGCCAGGTGAAGAAACCGGCCACTCCGACGGCGGCTACGCATTCGCTACCCAGGTGGCCGAGCCAAATCATGTCGGTCATGTTGTAGGCCATCTGTACAAAAGAGGCGGTAATCAGGGGTATGGCCATCGACCAGATGCCTTGCCGGATGTTCCCTGTTGTCAAGTCTTTCATGTCATTCCGTTTTTTTAAAAGCGTGAAAATACCTCCCGCCTTCTGTTGCTTGCTGCAAAGGGAAGGCGAAAAGTTCAGATAGGTAATAGGTGAATTTGATTTCAGCCTGCAAATTTACGGAGAAACTGCGGACGCGCCTATATTCTTGCCGGAGAAAATCGGGGGAGGGGTGAAAATGGGACGGCATGCCGTGTGCCTTGATGAGAAGGGCGGCCTGCTGCGTGTGCCGTCTTGTCTGTCGGGAAAAAGAAAACGGGAAAAGCCTTGAACAGTATCGGGTGGCTTTTCCCATGGGGGTAGAGAAGAAACGGGGCGGCGGTGCCGGAGAACAACTGCCGCCCGGTATCCGTTTCTGGGCGGCTGGGGCATTGCTGCCGGCCGGACAGAAGAGAGGGGAGCGGCAATGCTCAGTCCGGCCGGTAGGTCCAGCCGCAATCGTTGTGGTAGACCATCAGTTTGCTCATGCCGCCGTCGACGGTGATGTTCTCCCCGTTGATGAAGCTGTTGCGCTCGTCGCAAAGGAATTCCACCACCTGCGCAATGTCCTCGGGCCGGCCCACCCGCCTGGACGGGTGTTGTGCCGTGTCGCCCTTGTCGTAGACGGGCCGGTAATCTTCTGCGTGGTAAGCACCGGTGTCAATCCATCCCGGCGCCACGGAGTTGACGCGGGCAATACCTGCCAGACTGACGGCCAGGGCATGGGTCAGTGCGGTAATGCCGCCTTTGGCCGCGGAATAGCCTTCGGTGTCGGGTTGCGACTGGAAGGCACGGGTCGAGGACAGGTTGACGATGGAGCCGACGCCCTGGAAATGGTCCTTGAAGAGGCAGGCCAGCCAGTAGGGGGCTGCCACTCCTACCTGTTGCAGATAAAGAAAATCCTCGTAGCCGGTGCCGCTCAGGATGCCGCCGTTCATGAAGCACGCATTATTGATGAGGCAATGGATGCCTCCGGGATGCTGTCGGAGAATGGCTTCGGCAAATGTCTCCACCACCTTTTTGTCGGCAATGTCGCCGGTATATCCGTTTACCCGGAGCCCCTCCTTTTGCAGGGCGGCCGTCAGTTTTTGTGTGGCGTCGCGGTCTTTGTCAATGAAGTGGACGATGTCGTTTTGCCGGGCGAACCGTTCGACCATGCAGCGGCCGATGCCTGCCGCTCCGCCGGTGATGACAATGATTCGGTTCATGTGTTCTTGGGTTTGCTGGATTGGAAAAAGCAACTGTAGTTGAAAAACGAAGAAGCGAAAATAAAGAAATCCGGCCCACGGCGTGTGCTGCCGGTGAGCCGGATTGTTTTTATTTTATAAAGGAAGTGTATTCGGTTTTGTGTCCGATTACATCATGCCGCCCATACCGGGGTTGCCCATCGGCAGTTCGGGCTTGTCTTCCTTCTTTTCGCAGATGACGCATTCTGTAGTCAGGAACATGCCGGCTACGCTGGCAGCGTTTTCCAGAGCTACGCGGGTTACCTTGGCGGGGTCAACCACACCGGCAGCACGCAGGTCGCAGAATGTTTCATTCTTTGCGTTGTAGCCGTAGAAGCCTTCGCCTTCGCGCACCTTGTTGACGATGACTGCGCCTTCCACACCTGCATTCTTGCAAATCTGGCGGAGCGGTTCTTCAATGGCGCGGCGGATGATGGCGATACCGGTGTTTTCATCGGCATTGTCGCCGCAGAGGCCTTCGAGTGCCTGCTGTGCGCGGATGTAGGCTACACCGCCACCGGTTACGATACCTTCTTCAATGGCTGCACGGGTTGCGCAAAGGGCATCGTCGCAACGGTCTTTCTTCTCCTTCTGTTCGGTTTCGCTGGCAGCACCTACTTCGAGTACGCATACGCCGCCGCTCAACTTGGCCAGACGCTCCTGCAACTTCTCCTTGTCGTATGAGCTGGTGCTGTTGGCAATTTCGTTCTTGATTTGCTGGATGCGCTCCTGGATGTTCTCCTTGTTGCCGGAACCGTTGACGATGGTTGTGTTGTCCTTGGAGATGGTAACTTTCTCGGCAGAACCCAGCATCTCGATGGTAGCCTGTTCGAGCTTCAAGCCCTTCTCTTCGCTGATAACTACACCGCCGGTGAGCACTGCGATGTCTTCCAGCATGGCTTTGCGGCGATCGCCGAAGCCGGGAGCCTTGACAGCGCAAATCTTGAGCTGAGTGCGCAGACGGTTGACTACGAGAGTGGTCAATGCCTCGCTGTCAACATCCTCGGCGATAACGAGCAACGGACGGCCAGTCTGTACGGCAGGTTCGAGGATGGGGAGGAAATCCTTGAGGTTAGAAATCTTCTTGTCGTAGATGAGGATGTAAGGATTTTCCATGACGCACTGCATCTTTTCAGCGTCAGTTACGAAGTAAGCGGAGAGATAACCGCGGTCGAACTGCATACCTTCTACGGTCTTCAGCTTCGTGTCGCGTCCCTTGGCGTCTTCGATGGTGATGACACCGTTTACGCTGACTGCACGCATACCGTCGGCAATAAGCTTACCGATTTCAGGGTCGTTGTTGGCAGAGATGGTGGCCACCTGCTCAATCTTTTCGTAGCATTCGCCGACTTGTTCAGCCTGCTCCTTGATGCTTTCCACCACCTTGGCAACGGCTTTGTCCATACCGCGCTTTACATCGAGCGGATTGGCGCCGGCAGCCACGTTCTTCATGCCTTCGGTCAGAATGGCCTGAGCCAGAACGGTAGCGGTAGTTGTTCCGTCTCCAGCGTCATCACCGGTCTTGGAGGCTACGCTCTTTACGAGCTGTGCACCGGCATTCTGGAAAGCGTCTTCCAGTTCAATTTCCTTGGCTACGCTTACACCGTCCTTGGTGATGCGGGGAGCACCGAATTTCTTGTCGATTACTACGTTGCGACCTTTCGGGCCGAGAGTTACCTTAACGGCATTGGCCAGAGCGTCAGCACCTTCGCGAAGCAGTTCGCGGGCATCTACATCATATTTGATTTCTTTTGCCATGATTTTTTTCAGTTTGAGGGTTTTTTGAAATGTTTTGCGGCGTCATTTCCGGCGGCAGGTTCCGCCGCAGGCAGCGCCGCGCTGCCTTCAGTTGAAACGGAATGTTACCGTCCGGCGCTTATGCCAGCACGGCTAGCACGTCGCTCTGACGCATGATGAGATATTTCTCACCTTCAAATTCAATTTCCGTTCCGGAATATTTGCCGTAGAGGACGGTATCGTTGACTTTGAGAACCATTTCCTCGTCTTTTGTGCCGTTGCCGACAGCCAGGACGGTACCCTGCAGGGGCTTTTCCTTCGCTGTGTCAGGGATGATGATTCCACCTACTGTTTTCTCTTCTGCAGGAGCGGGCTTGACGAGCACGCGGTCTGCCAATGGTTTGATGTTCATAATGTATGAATTTTAATTGTTTTGTTTCTTTGTTTATGGGGCGCTTGATGTCGCCGTCACCCCTGAATATGCCAAAAGTGTGCCAAAGCCAAAATGGAGGGCTGGCTCTTTCAAATCTGGCAGACGTATGACATTCTGTCAGTCTGAATCCTTGCCGTGGCAGTTTGTCGGGTCAGGTTATTCTCGGGAGGATTTGGAAAACCGGAGACGGAAACAGGGTTAAAATATTTGTTATTTAGTGGTGCTTCTGCCTACTTTTCCGTTCTTTTGGCTATTTTTGCAGCGAAATGGGTGATAGAAAATCAAACGCCTTCCTGTGTCAGTGATTTTCGTTTTCGGTGCCCTGTGAAGAAAACAACATAAATATAAATATTGGCATGAAAAGATTTTTCTGTTATGTTGCTTTGGTGGCAACTTTTATGACGTGGGGCGGTTGTGTGACAACTGCCGATGCACAAATCAACCTCGGTTCGCTTCTTAACGGGGTGTTGAAGGACAAAACGGAAGGAGCGGTGTCTGATACGACGAAGAATAAGGTGGTCAGCGCCGGAGAAGGCTTGGGCAATCTGCTGGGAACCTTGCTCGGACTTTCCGAGAAAGTTTCGCCGGACAGCATCACCGGGACCTGGAATTATACTGGCGTAGACTGTGTTTTTGAAAGTGAGAACCTGCTGATGAAGGCAGGCGGCGAAGTGGCTGCCGCCAAAGTGGAGAATACGGTGGACGGCATGCTGAGCAAGGTGGGCATCAAACCCGGCAGTTGTTCTTATACCTTTAATTCCGATGGCACCTATTCGGCCGTGCTGGGCGGACGTACGCTGAAAGGAAACTATACGCTTGATGCCGAGAACCAGAAAATCACGATGCACTATCTGGCCGGAATGGCGCAGTCGACGGTGCACATCGTGTTGCGGAACAATACGTTGAGCCTGTTATATGAGAGCGACAAACTGTTGAAGATGCTGACGGTGGTGTCGGCCCTTTCAAATGCAGCTGCGCTCAAGGCGGTGAACCAGTTGCTGAGCAGTTATAGCGGCATGATGGTGGGGATGCAGTTTACCCGCTGATGCATTTCTGCCAAGCAGAATTTTTGGAGGGATGGCACGTGTGTGCTGTCCCTTTTTTGTGGTATTTCTGCAAGAAGGGAGCGTAGCAAAGCCGCTATGCAGCGCCCGCGGCCTGTTTGTCCGGCAGCTGTCCGCCCGGCGTGGAAAAGGGCTGCGCCATGAGTTTTTCCACCGAGTTTTCCACAGGTTTTTCCACAGGCCGTTCCGGCTCTTCCGGTAAGTATGGAGCGGCGTATATTCTCTTGATAATTAATTGACTGAGTCTCTTTCTTTCGGGACGACGCGAGCGAATCGGCCGGACGTTTTTGGGATTGCCGGACTCCGGCCTGTGGAAAACGGAAAAGCCTGGCGAATATTCGGGAGATACTGAAATGAAAAGTGTGTGCAGTATTAGAAATACTGCACACACTTTTATGATTTGTCCTGTTACCGGATTGGGGCGGAGCAGACCGGTCCAACGGGTGTCGGAGCGGGTGCCTGCCGTGTGGAAATCAGGGTTACCTGACTTTGAATCCGATGGCTTCAACCGCCTTTCTGATGTCTTCCAGCTTGCATTCGCCGGTCACCAGAGCGGTGCCGCCGGCCAGGTCGATTTCCACCTTTTCCACTCCCTCGACGCCGGCGATGGCTTTTTCAGCATTGGCCCGGCAGTGGTTGCATTTCATTCCTTCGATGTGGATGAGGCGCGGCTGGCGGCATTCGTCGGCGGCGGAGCACCCATTGTCCCCGCAGTGGCAGGTAGCCGCGTTTTTGTGGAGCAGGTAGCGGTGCACCATGGCGTTGGCCAGCAGCAGGAGCAGCAGGGCGGTGCAGGCCCATTGCCACGGCGAAGCCATGCTGTGGGTGTGGAGGCTGTTCTGCATCAGGGGTTGCAGGAAGAGGTCGCGGGGCAGCAGATAGTCAATGGCAAGTGCAAAGGCGACGGCGCCTCCCACGATGGAACCGAGATAGGTAAGCAGCGCGCGCAATCCCATGACGCGGTGGATGACCAGAATCGAGCCCATGTTGACGGCCGGGCCGGCCATGAGCAGCACCAGTGCGGCGCCGGGCGAAAGCCCCTTGAGCATCAGGGCAATGGCAATGGGGATGGAGCCGGTGGCGCAGAGATACATGGGGATGGCGCATACCAGCACGAGCAGGATGCTCAGCAGCGGACTGCCGGCGTATTGCTGGAAAAAGGTGTCGGGCACGTAAACGGTGATGAGTCCGGCTATGACCAGACCGATGATGAGCCACTTGCCGATGTCTTCCATCATTTCGACAAAGGCATAGCGCAAGGCAGCGCCCACCTTTCCGGTCCAGCTTGCGGGGATGGGCTGACCGGTGTCAGCCGATGCGGGAGCAGTTTCCGCATCGGCCGTGTATTTCTTTTCCAGATGATTGGAGAGGATGCCGCCGAAGAGGGCCGTAGCCAGTGCAGCTATGGGGCGTATGATGGCAAAGGGAAGTCCCATCAGCGAGTAGGTGGCCAGAATCGAGTCGACGCCGGTCTGCGGGGTGGCGATGAGGAAGGAGATGACCGCGCCTTTTGAAGCGCCTTCCTTGCGCAGCGACATGGCGGTGGGGATGACGCCGCACGAACAGAGAGGGAGCGGGATGGCCACGAGCGTGGCGTAGAGCACCGATTTGAAGTTGGGCCGTCCCAGGTGCCGGTGGTAAAGCCGTGCCGGCACAAACGCATGCAGGATGCCGGCCAGCAGGAAGCCCAGCAGCAGGTAGGGGGCCATGGAGTTGAGGAGATGTATGATTTCCATAATGGGATAAAATGATGTTGTTTCCAATCAGAAATGTTTCTTCGAAGCGCATTCCGGGCACAGGCCGATAAGCACATAGTTGGCATTGTGCAGCACAAAGCCTTCGGGCAGGCTGACTTCGGGTATGGGCAGTCCGTGCAGGCAGAAAGTGCGGTGACAGCGCTCGCAGGCAAAGTGGGTGTGCAGCCCTTCGAGCGATTCGGTCCCTTTTTCTCCGCAATGGCAGTTTTCGGGACACAGGGCATATTTGGTCTGTCCGCTGCCGTCGCTGACCGAGTGAATCAGATGTTCGGCCTGGAAAAGGGTGAGAGTTCGGAAGATGGTTGACTTGTCAATGGTGCCGAGCTGCGCTTCGAGCGTGGAGACGGACAATGCGCAGCAAGCCTCCTTCAGCGCGCGGAGCACCAGCAGCCGCACGGGGGTCGGCTTGATGTCTTTTTCGAGCAGTTGTTCTTCAAGTGTTTTCATGGGAAAAAATGGGGTCGTCCTGTTTCCGTCCTTTTGGGGTTGTTGGTGGCGATGGGGGAGAGTTGCGCTTTTTCCGGCCTGTGCCGTATGGCGAAAGGCGCTTTGCGCCGCTGCACGGCGTGGCGGATGCTGCTCTTTCCCCCTATCGTTTCCTGTCGGTTGCAAAATTATAGAAAAACTATTGCAATCCGGTTGCAAACCGTGCCGATGATGCATTTCTTTTCTTCTGTTCAAAAGCGGTATAATATATATAAGGAGTGTGCCGGCCTTGTTGTCCCGTAATGCAGATGTCCTGTGGCTGCCGGCGGCCGGTATGTGTTTCGCTGGGCAACGGCAGTGGGGCGAGGGGAATATGCCGGCCGGAGGTGAAAAAACAGTCAGTACTTTAGAAAAAACAAAAGTAAGGATAGAAATTTCTAAAGTACTGAGCGTTTTTCCTAAAGTACTGACTGTTTTTCCCAGGTCGGGCTGTGTGATGGCGGGCGGGGCGTCAGCGGATTTATACCGTTCAAAATTTGACAGTTGCCGATTTTAATATTATCTTTACTACGGAATTTCACAAGAATCGGTAACCTTAATAATAATTCTTACGACTATGGCTTTGGAAAAAACATTGGTATTGTTGAAACCATGTACGCTCCAGCGTGCGCTGGTGGGAGAAATCATAACGGTATTCGAACGGAAGGGGCTTCGCATCTGCGGAATGAAGATGATGCAACTTACGGACGAACTGCTGAGCGAACACTATGCCCACTTGAGCGGCAAGCCGTTCTTCCAGCGTGTGAAGGATGCCATGATGACGGCCCCCGTCATTGCGATGTGTCTCGAAGGAGTGGATGCTATCGCGGCCGTGCGTGCACTGGCCGGTCCCACCAACGGCAGGAATGCGGCTCCCGGCACCATCCGGGGCAGTTATTGCATGAGTTTCCAGGAGAACATTGTGCATGCGAGCGATTCGCCCGAAACGGCCGAGGTGGAACTGCGCCGTTTCTTCCGTCCCGAGGAGATTCTGGAGTGGAAGCAGGCCACATTTGAATGGCTGTATGCCTGCGACGAGTTCTGAACCTTCGGCTGTCCTTTCCGCTTGATGCGGCAACGGGGCGGGGCGTCCTGTTCTTTTGTTTCTGAAATCGCTGTGCGGCATGATGCCTGCAGAGGGCGGCGAATGAAGGATGGCTCGTGCGTCAGGGCATGCTCAGTGGGGCTTGTTGCCAGCAAAGTCCGTCTTCGCATGATGAATGGCCGTTCAACGGTATTCCTCCGTTAAGAAGTAAGGGCTGATTCCCGTCGGTGGGAGTCAGCCCTTTTGTCCGTGATATGGTTTTCGTCAGGCATTTCTGTAACCGTGCGCCAATGTTATCCTTGTCCTGGGGAGGGCAAGGATGTTGTTTTTACCAGTTGCAATGAACGGATTCCCGAATATACCGGTCGTAAATCGTAGCGACACCCGCCATTTGTTCTGGCGTCAGTGCAGAAAGTTCGGCGGCCTTGATATTGGTCAGGACCTGTTCACGCTTGCTGGCGCCGGGGATGACGGCACTGACGGCATCGTGCATCAGAATCCAGCGTAAGGCATACGGAATAAGGTTGTCTGTTTGGAACAGCTTCTTAAGTTCCTCTACAGCCTGCAATCCCAGTTCGTAGTCCACGCCGGAAAAGGTTTCACCCTTATCGAATGCTTCTCCGTTTCTGTTGTAACTGCGGTGGTCTTCCTTGCCGAACACCGTGTCCTTCGTGTAACGGCCGGTGAGGAGACCGCTGGCCAAAGGCACACGGGCCAAAATGCCGACATCGTTTGCCTGTGCAGCCGGGAACAGTTCTTCGGCCGGTTTCAACCGGAACATGTTGAAAATTACCTCTATGGCCGAAATGGGGTATTCCATGGCCTGCAGACCTTCGGCCACTTTCTCAATGCTGACACCATAGTGGCTGATTTTTCCTTTTTGTACCAGCTTGTCCATGCCTGAAAACAGTTCGTCTTTCTCATATACCGAGGTGGGCGGACAATGGAGAAGTACGAGGTCCAGCTGTTCAACGCCCAGGCGTTGCAGGCTGCCGTCGATAAACCGTTCCATATTTTCAGCAGTATAGCCCTCGGCCGTGTGAGGAGTAAGTCCTCTTCCGCATTTGGTGACAACAAAGAAATGGTCCTTGTGCTGTGCGATGAACTTACCGATGGCCAGTTCACTGTTTCCATTGTTATAAATGTCTGCGGTGTCAATCAGGTTGATGCCACTTTCATAACTGGCCTCCAGGATGCTTTGCGCTTCCGTTTCATTAAAGGGCTCACCCCACTTGGTGCCCAGTTGCCAGGTTCCAAGGCCAATCTCGCTGACCATGCGGCCGGTTTTACCAAATCTTCTCTGATTCATAATTGTTTCTGTTCTTTATTTCGCAGCACTCATCAGTTCTGCAATTTTGTTTTCGATTTTAGTCCATGCCGTGGCAGGGTCCGTTTCATGCGCTACGCATTGCTCCAGGGGACACATTCCGGTTTCTTCTCTGTTTTTTATATACTCGACCAACCGGCCATATTCAAATGCTATTCCGTTTTCCTTGAGCACAGGAACGGCGGCCTGGCTCATGATTTCACCATATACATATCTGGCTCCGGAGAGAGCAAGCAGTAATGCGGCTGCTTTTCCGACCATTGTGTCTGCTACGTATTTCCCTTCGAAAAACGAGCGGTCGGTCCGCATGGGTACTATAATCGGCCTTACACCTTTTCCGGACGCTTGATATACAATCGACTGTGAGTCGGCAGCTACACAGGTGTAAGTCCTGGCTTTGATGCATTGCCGTATGCTTTCTTTTATGATTCCGGTGTCTGTTGACATAAGTGTTTATTTTGATGGTTCATGTTTGCGAAAAACCTCTCTGGCCCGTTTCATGTTTTCACGGATTTTTACGCCAAAGGGACAGTTCGGTTCACAGCGGCCACACATCAGGCAGTCGTCGGCCGTTGCTGATAAAGCCCAGTAGTGTTCCATTACGGTGTCGGGAACCGTTTCCTGCTGTGTTGCCAAATCCAGGAATTTGGTCACGGCGGCAATGTCAATATGAGCCGGACAGGGCTGGCAGTGATTGCAATACATGCATCTTCCTGTCATTGAAATAGATGCACCTGATGCAAAAATGTGGGCATAGCTCCGTTCCTCATCGGAAATCTGCTGATGTCTTACTGCGGCCAAAACTTCTTCCGGGCTGTGGCAGCCGACGATGACCACCTTGACGCCGTTACGGTCCAGGCAATACTGAATACACTGCGGAACCGTCATTGCCACTCCGAAGGGAGAACTTTCCGCTTGCAGAAGGGTGCCTGCACCCAGTGGTTTCATCACCGTGATGGGCACTCCGGCAGATTCGCAGGCTGAGTACAGTTTCTGCCGCGCTTCATCCACTACCAGACCGCTGTGTTCCATTCCTTTGAATTCTACCAAATCATCAATGTCTGTGTCTGCCGCTTCCATGTCATAGGCAGGATTGATGCTGAACATCAGCACATCCACCACGCCACTCTCAACGGCTTTCAAGGCAATGTGGGGATTGTGGGAACTCATTCCGATATGACGGATGACTCCTTTCTCCTTCAATTCTTTCGCATATTCCAGTATGGGACCCTCAAAAACGGTCTGGAAATCCTTTTCGCTGTCGACATAATGAATCATGCCCACATCGATATAATCCGTTTGCAGACGTTTCAAGAGGTCCTGGAAGGAGCGCTTTGTCTTTTCAATGTCGCGTGTCCTGGTATATTGCTCGTTTTCGTAAACGGTGCACAGATGTCCCTGGATTATAAACTTATCCCTGCGACCCTTCAGCGCGCCTCCCAAATGGTCTCTGGTGGGAGCCTGGGGCATAAAAATATCAATGTAGTTGATGCCGTTTTCCAAAGCAGTGTCCACTATGGCCGTGCTTTCCTCCTGAGACAATCCGTTGAACCATTCACCGCCTAAGCCGATAACACTGACTTTCAGCCCTGTCTTGCCTAATATTCGATACTCCATATTTTATTCTTGATTGTGTACGACTGTCGTGTGCCGATGGGTAATATTATTTCCGTATCAGATATTTGATAAAGGCATATCCGCCCAAAATCTGCAGAAGCATTCCCGGCAAACCGATGCGGAAGTCCTGTGCGGCCAGAAAGAAATCTCCTTTTATCATCCATTCTCCCAATGTGCCCAATACCTGATATCCCAGAACGACTGTAAGCATCAGGCCGATGGATACTTTCTGATACCGGTATGCCGTGTGGCCGGCAATTGCGGCAAGCAACACGGATTTCAGGAGAATGGCGGGCAGTGCCACGGGCGCCGGCATTCCAAAAAGAGCGGAGTTCAGCAATGGCGAAGCCGTCGCGGTAAGCAGTCCGACGCGCCACCCGTATTTATAGGCCCCGATCAAGGTGAAAAAATAAATGGGCAACCAGGTAGGTCCACCCAAATGAACCGTATGGCAAATCTGTGGTAATGCGATATTGCCGAGCACAAAAAGCGTGGCCACCATGTAGGTCTTTGCCTGATTATATTCCAGAGAATAGAGTTTCAGAGTTGTTTCCATAAATTATATTTGTTGAATCCGGTTATATTCATCGTATTTTCAAAATTCCATTCCGTGCAACGGGGACATGCCTGACGGATAGGGGTTCAGTAACTGCTATAAATTCACGTGAAGGCCGAGCATGACGGTGGCCTTGGGCATGGGGTAACCGGCGTTTATCTCATATTTCTGTGCCAGCAGATTTTCACCGCGTGCCCAAACGTCCAGCCATTTCAGGGCACGGTAGGATGCCCGCAGGTTCCAGAGGACAAAGTCTTCTTGTTGTTCATTCTTTCCGACAGAGGTGTACAGCCCGTTAATATACTGCAGGCCTGTGGATACGTTCCATCGTCCGTGAGAGAAGTTGGCACCGGCATACAGTTTGTGTTCGGGTGCAGCAATGACCGGGTTTTCCATATGCAGGTAACTGTAGTTTCCATCCACTGTCCACTGACGGTTGATGTGGTAAGCAGCCTGTATTTCCATTCCGGCATTTTCAATTTTTCCGGAATTCTGGTTCAGCATGCCGCTGCCGTCGGGGTTCGGAAGTGTCTGGATGAGGTTCTTCCCGTCAATGTAGAAGAGGTTCATCCCATAGGACAGCCGTCCCTGCAACAGGCGTTGTGAAAAGGCCAGTTCGTAGTTCCACATCGACTCCGGCTGTAAATCCGGATTCTGCGGCGGGAACATGTACATTTCCCGAAGAATCGGATAGCGGAATCCTTTCGACGCGGAGGCTTTCAACTCCATGTTTTGAGGCAGATGGAACGCAAGTCCCGTCTGCGGCACCCATTCCATGCCGATGCGTGAGTGATGGTCTGCACGGATTCCGGCGTTGAAGGTAAGCCAGGGGCGGATGTCCTGACGAAAGTCGATATATCCGGCCAGTTCATATTCATGTTTATCCACCAGTTCAGCCGTCGTTCCGCTGTTCTCTCCGCTCACGTATTCATTCCATGCACGCCCTCCATAGCGGAACCAGTCGAAACCTAACGTGGTGCGGTTGCCTTTGAAAAACCGGGTGCTCTGATAGAGCGAGATGCCCATCATGTCATCACGTGAATGAAAACGTTTATCCTGCGGACCTTCGCCAGCTGAAGGAGTGTAGCCGTCGTTAATCCAGTGATTGCCCCAGTTGTAGAAAAAACTGACGGCTCCGGATGTTTTCCCGTAGCGGTTCTCGAGGGCAAGTGAGGTCATGCCCCGTGTGATGCGCTGGTCGCCATCAAGCAGCGGCGCATCTGCCGGACCTGGGTAAGAAGCATTAAAATGGGTAACGTTCACATCGCCCCTCAGGTTCCAACAGTCCGTCATCTCATAGCCCAGCCTGGCATAACCTCCATATTGTTCGAAGCCCATGTCTGTGCGGTGTCCGTCCGTGCGGTTGTATGAACCTGAAACCATACTGGAGAACCGTCCTTTCCGTATGCGGTTGGTAAATTCCGTTTCAAGCGTATTGTAGGAGCCGTATCCGGCACTTAGATTCGTGTTCACCCCGTCGTCCTTTATCTTGCGGGTTACAATATTGACCACACCGCCCATGGCATTCGAACCGTAAAGGACGGAAGCCGGACCTCTCAGGACTTCAACGCGTTCGGCAAGAAAGGACTGGTAGGCATCAGCTATCGGATGACCGAAAATGCCGGCATATTGGGGATGACCGTCAATCATCACCATCAGCCGTGCAGTTCCGCCGCTCAGTCCGCGGAGTGAAATGTTTCCCGCTGCGCCACCCGACAATCCATACCCCATAACTCCTCGAGAGGTGACAAACAAGCCGGGAACCTGCTCAGTCAACACCGGCAGCAGTGAAGGCTGCAAGGATTGATTGATTTTACTCCGGTTGATAACCGAAACGGTTTGAGATAAATGGCGGACATCCGTTTCGTTTCGGGTTCCTGTAACAACGGCTTCTCCTATTTTATAGCTGTCAAGTGTATCTTGTTCCTGTTCCTGCGCCATTCCAGTCTGCATGGCTGCGACTGTCAATGCGATGAGTGTATAAGGCGTTCTTGTTCTCATTTACATTTATATAATATTCTTTCCAATCCTCTTCGGATGTGTGGCCCGTCATTATTTTTCTGTCATGCCTGAGGTGGAAACAACTAACCTCTTTATATAGATTGCGTTAAAAAACAGTACAAAGGTAATATACTATACTTGATTATGAAATACATGATAAATTATACATATACTGATAATTTTATTCGTATATTGATTTTGAGTAAATTAAAATATATCTTTGCACAATCATCTGCAAAAAAATATTTATGTATAAAAGAAAACTTCCTTTAGACCTGTCTTGCGGTATACGTATCACCATGAGCGTCATCGGCTCCAAATGGAAGCCTTGTATCATTGATGCTTTGCGAGAGAATCCGAAAAGGCCCAGTCAGATTCACCGTGAAATCCCTGAAGCCGTTTCCCGCGTGCTTGACCAGAATCTGAGGGAACTTGAGGAGCACGGTATCGTGAAAAAAACAATTTTCCCGGAATTGCCTCCGAGAAGTGAATATAAGCTGACGGATTTGGGCAGGAGCCTGTTGCCGGTTATTGATTTTATGGAAGATTGGGGCGAATCCCATAGGGGACAATTTGAGGGTACCGGTGTGTGAGTGCAAAACGGGGGTGCTCCGAATCTCCTTCCCCTTTGTTGATAAATCTCGTTATGGTGCAGTTCCCGTCAGAAACGGCCGTATTCCATTTATTCATTGATGATACAAGGCTGTTGGCAGGGGTAATTCCCCAATAATGACGGTACAGTTTTCCTGCAGAAAAGGGTGGGACGTCAAGGCTTCTTGTCGACCTTTTTTGCGGGCCGGGACGGTGGGAAAATTCGGGCGTCATGAAGGCAACGGCGTTGTCATTGCATGTGGTTATAGTCTGATGTCCACGTGTTCCAACGCAGCCCGGGCACATTCGTAACCTTCCTCGTAGAGAGAGGTGAGCTTGACCACATCGCTTTCCAACCGGTTGACCTCAAGTGGCCTGAACGGGCGGATGGCCAGAATCTGACCGCTGTCTTCGAGCTGTTCCACCAGTTCGAGTTGCCGGTTGTAATAAGCCTGCCGCTTACTGAGCACTAGGCGCAACCGCGGATAGTCGCGATAGATGAACTTGGGCGTCTTGATATCCATGGTTGTGCTGCGGTAACCGCGGTTGCGTGTCAGCACCACCACGTTGAACCGGTGGCCGGCTGCGATGGCGCGCTCCACGGGGATGGAGTCGATGATGCCGCCGTCAAGCATCGGAGTTCCGTCGACAGGGATAATGGGGCAGATGAAGGGCAGACTGCTGGAGGCCTTGACGATGTCGATAAGTCGTCTGGAGTCGTTTCTCTCACTGAGATAGGCTGCACGTCCGGTGCGGCAGTTGGTCGTCACCATTTCGAAAGTCGCCGGGTTGTTGAAGAAGGCTTCATAGTCGAAAGGCAGGATTTCGTTGGGCATCGTGTCGTACATAAAGTCCTGATCGAGAATGCTGCGCTGATTCCAGATGTGGCGCAGTCCGATGTAGTGATATTGGTTTAGACAATCGATGCACGACCGTTTGGCCCTGCCGCGCTGCCGGCTCATGTAGGAAAGTCCGTTGCAGGCTCCGGCCGACACGGCTACAACATAGTTGAAATAGATGCGGCGGTCCAGAAAATAGTCAAGTACACCGCAAGTAAACACTCCGCGCATTCCGCCTCCTTCGAGCACTAAACCTGTGTTGCTGTCTATTGTCATAGCCGTATCCTGTAAAAAACGTCACAAAGTTAACCCATTTTCGTACAAATTGACTATCTTTGCAATATTAAAAAAACGAAACTTGCCATGCTTTTTTCAAAAGATACTTATGTTCAGCGCCGGCGCGAGTTGTGCCGGATGGTCGGTCAGGGCCTGATTGTGCTTTTCGGCAACAATGATTCGCCGATGAACTATCCGGCCAATGCCTACAAATATCGTCAGGACAGTTCGTTCCTCTATTTTTTCGGTCAGCACCGCAACGGGCTGGCAGGTGTACTCGATGCCGAGAGTGGCCGCGAGATTCTCGTTGGCGACGAAATCGACATCGACGATATTGTCTGGTATGGTTCGGTGACTTCGGTGGCCGAGATGGCTGTTGAAACCGGCGTAGGTGAAACGGCACCGATGGCAAAACTGGCCGAACTCGTGGCTGAAGCCCGTGCGCAGGGGCGTAAGGTGCATTTTCTGCCGCCTTACCGTCATGACACGATGATTCAGCTTTTCGACCTGCTGGGCATCCATCCTTCGGAGCAGCGGGCGGCGGCTTCGCTCGACCTCATCCGGGCCGTTGTCAGTTTGCGTTCTGTCAAGAGCGAGGAGGAAATCGCAGAACTGGAGCGTGCCAGTCTGATAGGCTATGAAATGCATACGGCAGCCATGCGCTTGTGCCGTCCCGGAGTGACGGAAAGTTACATTGGCGGTGTGCTCGACGGCATTGCGGCCAGTCTGGGTTCCATCACCTCTTTCCAGAGCATTGTAACGATGCACGGTGAAATTCTGCATGGTAATCCTTCTGCCCGCCAGTTGGAAAGCGGACGCCTCCTGCTCGTTGATGCCGGGGCGGAGACCGCTGAGCACTATTGCTCAGACCATACGCGTACGACGCCGATTTCGGGTAAGTTCACCCAGCGTCAGCGCGATATTTACGACATTGTGGTGGATTGCCACGACCTGGCGCTGACCCATGCCCGTCCCGGAGTTCGCTGGTGGGATGTGCACATGGACGTGTGCCGTCTGATGACCAACCGGCTGAAAGACCTGGGACTCATGAAGGGCGACACCGAGGAAGCGGTGCAGGCCGGTGCTCACGCACTGTTCCTGCCCCACGGATTGGGACATATGATGGGTATGGACGTGCACGACATGGAAGGACTTGGCCAGACTTATGTGGGCTATGACGAGGAAACCCGTCCGTCCACGCAGTTCGGTCTCGCTTCGTTGCGCTTTGCCCGCCGGCTGGAGGAAGGACATGTGGTGACCGACGAGCCCGGCATCTACTTCATTCCGGCACTGATTGATCTCTGGCGGAAGGAAGGTACGAATGCGGAGTTCCTCTGTTTCGACGAAATTGAGAAATACAAGGATTTCGGAGGTATACGTATTGAGGACGATGTGCTCATTACCCGCGACGGCTGTCGCTTCCTGGGCGAAAAGCGGATACCTTACCGTGCAGACGACGTGGAGGCCTTTCTGGCAGCACGCGGAGAATAGTGTCGTACGAATGTGCAATATGCCGTAGGCGTATGCTGATAGATGAAACCTGAATAAAAACTTAAAAATAAACGAACCAATGAACAGTAAATTTTTCATTGCCGCCGCAGCACTCTGCTTGCTGCCCGGCACCATCTCAGCGCAGAACGGCGAGAAGAAGGAAAAGGAAAAACTGACCTTTACCGTAGTGAAGGAAAACCCGATTACGTCCATTAAGGACCAGAATCAGAGTGGTACCTGCTGGGCATACTCTTCACTGGCCTTCCTGGAGTCGGAACTGCTGCGTATGAACAAGGGCGAACACGACCTTTGTGAAAGTTTCCTGGTGTTCAATACCTATATGGATCGTGCCGATAAGGCCATCCGTACACACGGTGATGCCAGTTTCTCACAGGGTGGCTCTTTCTATGACGCGCTCTACTGCCTGAAGAACTATGGTATCGTGCCGCAGGATGCAATGCCGGCTCCCGGTACTCCTTATGGTGACTCTCTCTTCAACTTCAACCAGCTTGACGCTGTGACAAGTGCCTATGTGGCTGCGCTGGCCAAAGGTAAGGTGAAGAAAATCAATCCGGTGTGGCGCAAGGACCTCAAGGCTATCTACACCAACTACTTCGGTGAACTGCCCGCCAGCTTCACGCATAACGGAAAGACCTACACGCCGAAGTCGTATGCCGAAAGCCTCGGTCTGAATCCTGACGACTATGTTTCGCTGACCAGCTATACGCACCATCCTTTCTACACGAAGTTTATCCTCGAAATTCAGGATAACTGGCGTTGGGCTGAAAGCTACAATCTGCCGCTCGATGAGTTCATGCAGGTGATGGAAGAAGGCGTGCGCAACGGCTATTGCTTCGCATGGGGCTCTGATGTCAGCGAAGCCGGCTTCAAGGGTGGTGAAGGACTTGCCACTGTACCTGCCGGTGCCAAAGACAATGACAAGACCGGTTCGGACGCTGCCCGTTGGACTGGCGACAACTTCAAGGGAGCTGTCATCAATTCGGGTGCCGGCGAAAAGGTCATCACGCAGGAAATGCGTCAGTTGGGTTATGACAACTGGGAAACGACCGACGACCACGGCATGGTTATCTATGGTCTGGCCAAGGACAACAACGGCAAGGAATATTTCATGGTGAAGAACTCTTGGGGTGAATATGGTCCTTACAAGGGCAAGTTCTATGCATCTAAGGCTTTCGTTGCCTATAAGACGATGAATATCGTGATTCACAAGGATGCACTGCCCAAGAGCATTGCCAAGAAATTGGGCTTGAAGTAAGTATCCTTGTCCTGCCGTCGGAAATACGGGCGCTCCGGTGCGGAAAAGTATGCATTTCTGCTTTCAGGGGGTGCGGATAAAGACCATAACGGCAGGGAAGGAATACGGTTGAGAATACGACAGGAAGGGAGATGCCGGTATCGGCTGTCCGTTCCTGTCTTTTTTTGCAGATATTCGGTGGAAACGGCAAATGGGTTTCCTTCATGGGAAATGGTGAGGATTTTGGACAACGTTGGAATTATGGAATACAGCAAAATAAAGATACAATATTATACTTCACCCTGTGGGCAAATGGTGCTGGGGACTTTTGGCGGCAAGATTTGTCTGTGTGACTGGGTGGAATCGCGCAGGCGGCAACAGGTGGACCGTCGTGTGCAGCGTGCGTTGGGGGCAGTTTATGAAGAGGGAGACGACTCGTTGCTGCAGCTGGCGGCGGCGCAACTTGATTCCTATTTTTCAGGGCGTCTGCGTGCTTTCAGCCTGCCGCTCTGCTGGTGTGGCACATCCTTTCAGCAGGCCGTGTGGCAGGCTTTGCTGGAGATTCCTTTTGGTTGCACGGTGACTTATGGAGAATTGGCACGCAGGCTGGGATGCCCGTCGGCGGTGCGGGCTGTAGCCGGAGCTGTGGGGGCGAATGCGCAGCCGGTCCTTGTGCCCTGCCATCGGGTAGTCGGGGCCGACGGCGCACTGACAGGTTTCAGTGGCGGGCTGAAGGCCAAGGCCTGGCTGCTGGCGCATGAGGACACGGGAAAACTTGATTTTGAAAGATAAGTTTAACGTGAGTTCGGTATAACTACGACAAAGACATATTACCGGAATTTCAGGGGGAAAACAGTCAGTACTTTCGTAAAAACTAAAGTACTGACAGAAATTTCTATCAGTACTTTAGGATTTTCTGTCAGTAGGATTGTGAAGACGTGATGCGGCAATAGCATACAATGTCTCTGCCCAGGGATAAATAATTATACCGAACTCACGTTAACTACCGTAAAAACCTCTCGTTTTTCGTCAAAGTCAGTGCGCGATGTGCGTTTTTCCCGTATAAAATGCCTAAAATCAAAAAAATACATTTATTTTGCAATTAATATTGCTATCTTCTGCTTTTCTGAAGAAACTTCGCTCGTGCAACCGTTTATATTCAGAACAGAGGGTCGTCATACAGTTGTTTCACCAACCTTTCTCATCTCTATGAAAAATCACCGCGTAGCCGTAGTTCTCGTCACCCTTTTCCTTATGTCCTGCAATCGTTTGCCGGCCGATAACCCGCCGGCCGCCCGTTCCCAGGCCGATGCAGATACCGCGGCTGTCGATTCTCTCGCGGCAGGGTCTCCTGCACCAGCCGAGAAGCCCAAACTGTTGTCACCCAAGGATATCCGTCTCGATACCGCTTTGCTCTACGACCGTTACACCCTTGCGGATACTTATGAGTATCAAAAGGTGAAGCGGAGCTTCAAGTGGGACCAGATGCGTGAGGCGCTTGCGCTGATAGAGAATATGCAGCAGGATTCCCGCACGTGGGTAGTGATGCAGAATTACAGGAATATGAATCGTGAGGCTCCGCTGGTCAAGCGGTTTGTGCGCAATGCCTACAAGCGCGTGGCCGATACGCTCGGCGTGGAGCGCTACCAGTCGGTTCCGCTTTATGCTCCCACCGATACCCTCCAGCCCGAAATCTATGGTCGCGACGGCACGCTCGCCCATCTTTGCGAAACGACGGAACAGTTCTACCGCATCCAGATGCCGGCCACCGGTAAGGAGTGGTATGTACCCCGCCGTTATGTCCGCCTGTTGCCCGACAGCACTCGTTTCCGTCACGTCATCGTTGTCGACCGCAAGGACCAGAATATCGCTACGCTGGAATGGAGCGGGCGCGGCAAATGGCTCATCCGCAGCAAGAATCCCGCTACGACGGGGCAGTACAAGCCGCCTTATGCCCAGCGCACTCCGCTCGGCATGTTCCTCAAGCAGGAACAGAAGCGGAAGATGGTGTTCCTCAAGGACGGTTCGGCGGCCCACGGCGGTTATGCTCCCTATGCCAGCCGTTTCACCAATGGCGCCTATATTCACGGCGTGCCGGTCAATGTGCCGCAAACCAAGGAGATTGAATACAGCTGGTCGCTCGGCACGACGCCGCGTTCTCACATGTGCGTGCGTAACGCCACGTCGCATGCCAAGTTTGTGTACGAGTGGGCGCCGGTTCGCCAGTCATTGGTCGTTGTGATAGAGTGAACCCGCGTGTTGCCGTTCCGGCTCCTGTGCAGCATGAAGGGGTGCCCCGGCTGCGGAGGGTACGCCGTGAATAGCAAAATTCGGTTCCTCCTCATTTTTAACACTCTGTGCATGAGCCGTCTGCGTAAAAAGTAGTAATTTTGCGTCGTTTTAGTAAAAAAGCGTCGCGCCATGCAAAAGATATTCCTGACCGTCTTTCTCACCTTTCTTCCGCTGTTGGGGCAGCCTCGCACGGGATGTCCTGAAATCAAGACGCCGCACACCGCGGCCCATACGGCAGCCGCCCTCTATGAGGACCTGCAGCTCGAAGGGAAACTGAGTGAGGAGGCGCTCCGGCTGGCCGTTGCCGGCTATGAGAAGATAACCGGGCGCAAGCGCGACGTCCTCACCGTAATCGACTTTTCCAAGCCTTCCACCGAGGAGCGCCTGTTTGTCATCGACATGCGGGAGCGGCAGTTGCTGTTCTCTTCCGTGGTGGCGCACGGGCGCAACAGCGGCGGCGTCTATGCCACCGATTTTTCCAATCGCGACGGGTCGCACCAGAGTTCGCTCGGTTTCTATCTGACGGAAAATACCTATCAGGGAAAAAACGGTTATTCGCTTGTGCTCGAAGGGCTGGAGAAAGGGGTGAACGACAATGCCCGCCGCCGCGCCATTGTCGTGCACGGCGCCAGCTATGCCAATCCTTCCGTCATCCGTTCCGGTGGACGCCTGGGGCGCAGTTTCGGCTGTCCCGCCTTGCCCACCCGTCTCAATCGCCCCATTATTGATGCCATCAAGGGCGGCAGTGTGCTCTATATTTATGCGGACGACGAAAAATATCTGGCTCAAAGCCCCATTCTGAATGACAACGGCTCGCGTCCGGCCGAGCAGAAACCCGATACACAGGCCTGATGTGCCTTTCTTCCCTACGGTGAAGCCCCGCGTCGTTCCGGTGGCTCCCACTTGTGAAGGGTACCGCCTCCGTGCGGCAATTTTTCCTGCTGTGGCAGGCGGAAGTTGCCTTGCGGAGGCGGTACGTTTGTTGAGAGGGTATGGCAAGGCCGGGGCGGCGGGAATGCCCCGTTGCGTCCTGCCCCGGCGTTTTTCCTTGCGGTAGCCGGAACATCCGTTTTTTTCGCTTCAGCGCACCGTTATCGGTTCGAGCCAGTCCTCATTGGGCCATTGCGGCAGGAAAAAGAGCGGTCGTTCCACACCGCCCGCGCCGCTCCACTCCACCCGGCGCAGGAACCGGAAGTCCGGTCTTCCGAAGTCGAATGAACGTCCGTACAGCAGCAGGGCGCCGCGGCATTCGTCCGCTTTCCACAGACCGCCGCCGTAGGGGCAGCGCTCTCCCGCTTCGAGCAGGTCGCGATGCAGATAGACGTGGCCGAATTTCAGCACACCGTCCTGGTTGATAATAAATTTCTGATACATGGTTCTGTTGTTGGAAAAGGTTGCTTTCCGGTGCCGGCCGGAAGGGGCGGGGTGAGAACTTGCATTTCCCTCCCTCCTTAACGGCCGCCGGGAGTCATCTGCCGGTCCGGGCGCGTATGGCCTATTGCCACACGGTGGCCACGATGCGGCGGCTGCCGCCTTCGTCCCTGAATTCACACAGGTAGATGCCCTGCCAGGTGCCCAGATTGAGGCGGCCGTTGGTAATGGGGAGAGTCAGTTCCGCCCCCATCAGCGCACATTTCACGTGAGCCGGCATGTCGTCGGGTCCTTCCAGGCGGTGAAGGTAATGGGCGGCGCCGTCCGGCACCATCCGGTCCAGCGTTCCGGCCAGGTCGGTCCGCACGTCGGGGTCGGCATTCTCGTTGATGCAGAGGGCGCACGAAGTGTGTTGCACGAACAGGTGGAGCAGTCCGGCCTGTGGCAGCGGCTGGGGCAGATGTTCCAGGATTTCGCGCGTAATCAGGTGGCAGCCCCTGCGCCGGGGCGATAAGTTGAAAGAGGTTTGTTGTATCATATTTTCTTTTTACAGGTGAGCAGGTTTCGCCGTGTCCAATCCGGTATTTGGGTTCCCGCTCCGTCTTAGCCTTCGTCTTTCGCTGTGATGGGTCGGAGTTTCCGCATTTCCACCGGTCCGTGGAGAGGCGGCGGATGCCGTGTTATGGCCGGGCAGCCCGGTTGCCCTGTTTGTCGCAGGCGTCGCGTGGGCTGCGTTTGGACAAAAGAGGCATGTCGGCGCGTTGGGTCGTCTGGACTTTTGCGTGCCGTTGTCCCGCAGCGTGTCCACGTCAGGCATCGCCGTCGGGCAGCACGGAAAGGTAGCGTTCGCCGGTGTCGGGCAGCATCACCACGAGGCGTTTGCCCCGGTAGCTGTCGCTTCGGGCCAGCGTGAGAGCCGCTGCCACCGCCGCCCCCGAGGAGATGCCGGCCAGCAGTCCTTCCTTCCGGGCCAGCATTTGCATGGTGGCCATCGCCTCTTCGTCCGTCACTTGCATCACGCGGTCCACCACGTCTGCATCATAATTGCCCGGCACGAATCCGGCGCCGATGCCCTGAATGCGGTGGCTTCCTGCAGTGCCGCCCGAGAGCACGGGTGAGCCGGACGGCTCCACAGCCACCACTTCCACTTCCGGCCGGACGGCTTTGAGTCCCCGTCCCGTTCCGCACAGCGTTCCGCCCGTACCCACGCAGGCCACCAGCACGTCTACCCGTCCGTCCGTGTCGGCCAGGATTTCTGTGGCTGTCGTCGCTTCGTGCACGGCCGGATTGGCCGGGTTGTCAAACTGCTGCAGGATGACCGAGCCCGGCAGTTGTCGGTGCAGTTCCCCGGCGCGTTCCACGGCACCCTGCATGCCCGCCTTGCCCGGCGTCAGCACCAGTTCGCAGCCCAGGAAGGCCAGCAGGCGCCTTCTTTCCAGACTCATGGTCTCCGGCATGGTCAGTATCACGCGGTAACCTTTCAGCACGGCAATCCAGGCCATGCCGATGCCCGTATTTCCGCTGGTTGGCTCGATGAGCACCCCGTTCGGTTGCAGTTGTCCCGAACGCTCGGCCGCCTCGATCATGGCCAGCGCAGTGCGGTCCTTCACGCTGCCGCCCGGGTTGCAGCTTTCCACTTTGGCTACGATTTCCGTTCCCCATTCATCCCGGAACAGTCGGGACAGGCGCACCAGCGGTGTGTGTCCCACCAGTTCCAACACATTGTCTTTGATGTTTTCCATGCTTTTTTCCTTTTATTCCCAAATGCTTGTCAGGCAGGTCCGGCGTTGCTTTTCCGGTCCTGCATTTCATTTCAGTTCCGTCGTGTCCGTTTCGTAGCGCGTTTCCGGTGCTTGGCTGTTTCCTGCGGCGGATATCGTTCGTTCCGAAAGTAAAAGTAAAAAGAAAAAATCAAACGCCCTGTGCTTTTCCTGATTTTTACGTTTCCCGCGAACTGGGATGCTGATAGTTGTGCTCGTGAAGAAGCAGCCTTCCCGCATTTTGGGTGATAGCCAGGCAGTCTTTGTGCATGCCCGGCCCGCTGTAGGGCGGTTTCCGGCCGATTGGGGTTGAATGAATACAAAAAGAATGCAGGCCTGCATCACTCCAGACCTGCATTCTTTATTGCGGAAAGAGAGGCTCTCGAACCTATGCTTTCAAGAAATATCATAAAATTGCAAATCACTGATAA